>Ga0116227_10000099_pt1 | contig 142440 bp, 106 predicted proteins | sample S1TSphgellanicum_FD_89693 | JGI IMG/M metagenome (GOLD analysis project Ga0116227, IMG submission 89693) | Host-associated microbial communities from peat moss isolated from Minnesota, USA - S1T2_Fb - Sphagnum magellanicum MG | ecosystem: Host-associated > Plants > Peat moss > Unclassified...
GAGGTCGGGAGCGGATTCGAACCGCTGTAAAAGGTTTTGCAGACCTCTGCCTAGCCACTCGGCCACCCGACCATTTTTAAGGATTGCAAAAATAGTTATTTATTTAATGCTTGCCAACTTTTATTTGAAGCTTTTCCTGTTTATTTCTGAACAAAAAATTGCGGTGGCAATTCCCACGTTCAGCGACTCGGCTTTACCCATTCGCGGAATAGTTATTGCCCTCTGTACCAGCTTAATAATTTCGGGCCTTAAGCCGTTGCCCTCATTGCCCATTATAATCAATCCTTCAGTACCAAAATCGGTTTGATAAATGTTGGTACCATCAAGCAAAGCGCCAAACACGGGCAGTTTTATGCCCGACAGGAGTTTTTTAAGATCGGTATAGTGCACATTTATGCGCGATAATGAGCCCATGGTAGCCTGCACAACTTTGGGGTTATATACGTCAACCGTATCCTCCGAACAGATGATATGCTGTATGCCAAACCAGTCGGCGGTGCGGATAATGGTACCCATATTGCCCGGATCCTGTATGCCATCAAGCACTATCGAAAATTTTTGCTTTAATAAATTATGGTCCAGAACGGGCCATTTGGGCATTTTTACCAGTGCCAGCACCTCTTGCGGGGTTTTTAAAGTGCTGATTTTTTCGAGGTCGTTCAACGAAATCTCATTAAAGTTTATATTTCGCGATAATTTCAGCAAATTTGGGTCGAATGCCGAGGTGTGGTAAATCGCTTCTATTTGGTAGGCCGAATCAATGAACTCTTTTACTGATTTGATGCCTTCAACCAAAAAATAGCCATGCTCCATCCTAAATTTTTTTTGTTGTAAGGATTTTAATAAACTGATTTGTGATTTTGAAAGCATATAGCAACTGTAATAATTTCTGCCTTGCAATATTAAGTATAATCCTTGTTTTTACGCTTTCAAACTGCAGTTTAACACGCCGGTTAAAACCAGATCAGGCCCTGGTGCGCAAAATTACCATAAAGGGTATGGATAAGGAGTTTGCGCTTAATGCTGTAAATTATGTTGACAAGGAACAGCAGCCCAATAATGTGATCAACTTAGAGTTCTATTATTTATTCAGCAAGAACGGAAAAAAAGATATAGGTGAGCCACCGGCAATTTTAGATAGTAACCTTGTTGAATTTTCGCGTACGCAGATAGAAAAATATATCCAGAACAAAGGGTATTTAAAAGCCAAGGTATCAGACTCGATAGTTGTAAAAAAGAAAAAGGCCGAACTGATATTTACTACCGTTCAGGGACCCATGTTTAGGGTGCGTAACTTTACGGATAGCATAGCAGATAAAAGGGTAGCGAGTTTATACCAGGCAAATAAGGTTGTTTTTGCTAATGTTAGCAAAGGTAAACGCTTTGATACCGATAGCCTTGCTGCAGATCGTGATGGATTTTACCTGTTGATGAAGCGTAATGGCTATTTCGATTTTTACCGCCAGTACGTTACCTTTCTTGTTGATTCCACTTTTGATAAGGGTGTGGTTGATCTGAAATTTGTGGTAGATAATCCCGACGGAAAATCGGCCCACCCAATTTATAAGATCAATAACACATTAATTACTATAGCCAAAAGCAATGGTAAAACTACCGGTAAGGCAGATACGCTTCAACTCGATTCGCAGTTCAGGTACGTTGATTTCTCGGGCAAGTTTAAGCCCCATACGGTAACTGATTATATTTTCTTTAAAAAAGGGCAATTGTATGATATTGATAAGCAAAACCTCACCACCACACGCTTGTCGCAGTTAAACGTGTTCCGCAATGTACCCAACCCAACGTATACCAAACTGCCCGATAGCAGCAACCGCCTGGATTCAAAGATCGATATCATCCCGTTAAAACAAATGTCGGACAGGATCGAGGGGGAGTTCCTGTTCAACGCTGGCCGGTATGGTTTTAACGTAGGTAATACGTTTACCGATCGTAATATATTTAAGCAGGCGGCTATTTTACAAATAAAGATCAACGAAAGTATTTTGCTGGATAACAACAGCAATATAACTAACCAGGGAAGTATAGAGAACCAGGACCTGAACATTGGGTTAAATCTTATTTATCCGCGTATTATTTCGCCGTTTGATTTTGCCAAGCCGGGTAAATATGGGGTGCCGCACACCACTTTTTCAACAAACTTTACATTGTTTTTTCAAAAAGGACTGGTTGAACGCGAAAGTTTCCTGAACTCCATCACATATGACTTTTTTGAAACTCCCGATAAGCAGCATATCGTAACACCGATAGCCTTCCAGTATTCAAGGGGGATAATTGATCCCGGTGCTTACCAGGATCTGTTAAAGGCTAACTATTACTCATATATATACCTTATTGGCCGTACAATTTTTACTTCGGGCAGTCAGTACAGCTATGTTTTAAATGCAAATAAGCTTAACACCTATAGCAACTTTGTTTATTTCAGGGGGAATATTGACGTAGGCGGTAACACGTTATATTTATTAAGTAAGATATTTAACACGCCTAAAGATACCCTTGGCGAACGCACCATTTTTGGGTACACCTTTTCACAATACAGCAAGGCTGAGGTAGATCTGCGGTTTTATAAAAGCCTGGGCGGCGAACGACAGCTAATATTCAGGATAAACCCGGGTTTGGGTGTTCCGTATGGTAATAGCGATCAATTAATATTTGAAAAGAACTTTTATGCCGGTGGTTCGGATGATATGAGGGCGTGGTTACCACGTACTTTAGGCCCGGGACAATTCAACAGGTCCAGCTACGGTAAAGGCGGCGCTGCGGATACTTTGCGGTCGCGCCTGCAATACCTTGATCAGTTTGGTGAGGTGAAACTGATCACCAACCTTGAATACAGGTATAAGCTGTCTGACGACTTTTTAGGTTCGATATTGCGTGGAGCTATATTTATGGATGCCGGTAACGTTTGGCGGTTGCATGCTCAGGAAGAAGATCCGCAGGATCCCCTGCATACCGAGATTGAAAACCCGAACGGGCAGTTCAGGTTTAATAACATATTACAATCATCCGCAATTGGTATTGGTACCGGCTTAAGGTTCGATCTTGGCTTCTTCGTATTCAGATTTGATGCCGCCTTTAAATTTAAAGACCCTGAATTTACCGGTTCTGATCAGTGGGTACTATTGAATCATTTTAATGAATTATTCCATACCGGTCCGTTTAAAACAGCCTACCTGCAAACAAACGGTATCAACTACAACTTTATGCAGCTGAATTTTGGTATAGGGTTACCTTTTTAGTGAATGGTGAGTAGTCAATAGTGAGTAATCAAGGTGAGTATTGGAAGGTGAGTAGTCAGTTTGTGAATGAAAAATAATTCATATAATTTGTATTCATTATTCACAGTTTCCCACTCACAACTCACCATTCACCTCTCACTAAAATATCCCCTTTAACCCATCAATTATACTCTCAAAAAATGTGGGGACGCTTAAGCCGTTATGGTAATTAAAGTAAACGAATACGCAGAAGATGATGGCTGCTATAATAATGAAACGCTTAAACATATAGGCCAGTAATACGAGCCCAAGCGGGATGCAGAGCATAGCTATCCAGCTGATGTGGATACAGTTTAGCTTGTCATTCTTATAAATATAATAAAGCATGGCGTGTGTTCCACTGTCATTAATATGTTTGGCGTATATAAAGCTGGAGCGTTGCAGCTTGCGATCATAAAAAGCTACGCCTTTATTGAATTTCAGTACCTCTTCAAAACCATTAATGGTGAAGGTGAACTGCCCGTCTACATCTGATTCAGTATTATTTAATGTATCGGTTGCTACAATAGCTACCTGGTCCTGCGCAAAAGGGTTTTCCTTTATTACAAAATGGTTTATGGCAATAGTATCCGCAAAAGCAAAACTGCCGGATGCTAATACCAGGCAAAGGAGTAAAAGTAGCTTCTTCATTTTAATAATAGGTAGTTTACAAATGTGGATATCCACACAAATAAAAGTACATTTTAATTAACGGTTCAGTAAATAAATATTAAGATTTAGCATTCCTGCGAAACTCACCCACAATAGGTAAGGCACAAGTAGCCATGCTGCCAATTTACTGAACTTGCCGAACCAAATTATGTTCAATATAATGCTTATCCATAATAGGGTGATAATAATTAACGCGCCTAAAATTTGGTGCATGCCAAAAAATATTATCGACCAGAAGAAGTTGAGTAATAATTGTATGATATAAATAGTCGCGGTGGTTTTATAAGCAGGTGTTAAATCTCTTTTTTGCCAAACCATGTATGCAGCTATGGCAATTAAAACATATAATGTGCTCCACACCGGCGCAAATAGCCATGCAGGCGGATTAAAAGAAGGCTTTTGCAGCAATGCGTACCAACCTGCTATTTGGGGTCGTGTGAACAGCGAAGCTACAAAACCTATAGTAAAGGTAATTGCCAGGCTAATGATAAATGGGATAACCTGAGTTTCTTTTTTAACTGTTCCTGTAGGCATATAGGGCTATAAACCAAATAACTATGTATAAGTTTTATTAAAATTTAGAGGGTTATGGATACGATAAGCCTTGCAATGCTGATCCCTCGTAAAAGAAAGGTTCAAAATTTTCATCAGCCAGTTCGCAGGTTACCTGCATGGTGGTGAAAATGATATCACCAAAAATGTTGGCTATGGCCGTATCAGCGGCATCGCGGCCATTGGCTATTTTCACTAATCCGTTTAATGGTACCAGGCGTGTGGCATCAAATAACACCCATTCGCCGCCCAGATAGGCCTCAAAACAGGCATGAAAATCAGCCGGTTTAAGGTGATAGGCATAACCGGTAAAATAGCGTGCCGGGATGGTTAACGCGCGGCATAGCGCTATCCCCAAATGTGCAAAATCACGACATACTCCGGCCTGCTGTGTTACCGTATCATAAGCCGAAGTTTGTGCATTAGAAAATCCGCTGATATATTGCACGTTGGTGTTTATCCACTTGGTAAGTGCTATCACTTTTTCAAATGGATCGACAATTTTACCAAACAGGTTATCTGCCAGCCTGTAGAGTTTGTCCGACTGGCAATATCTGCTCGGATAAAGGTAGGGCAGGATAGTACTGTTAAGGTGGGCAACAGGAGTTTCCTCTCTGTGCGTATGGTCACTTACAATAATGCTGTTATCAACGGTGGCGTTGTAGGTTACTTTAATATTTCCCGGTTCCGGGATTTCAAAGCGTACCAGGCGGTTACCATTTGGCTCAATTAATTCTTCAAACTTTATATATGGGTCAATAACGAATGTTTCGTTTACAACAGTTTGTGTTGGTGTTCTTAAAGCATGGATGTTCAATATCAACGTCCCGGGGGAGTTAGCAGTATATTCCATTTCGGTGAACACATCAAATTTCATAGCAGGTGTATAGTTTAAATTGTTTCTTTTTCAAGCTTCGTGAATGCTTCATCCATCCAGTCCTCTTTTATATTTTCAAGTGCGTGCTTCAATTCTTCGGCCCACTGGGTGGAGATATTTTCCAGGTCTTTTTTCTCATAGCGTTGTTCCACTATATGAAAGCTATCCTTTTTATACAAAACCACATCAATGGGAAAGTCTACATTGTTTGAACTAACCCTTGTTGAATCAAACGATAAAAAGCCGGTTTTTAAAGCCAGTTTTAAGCTGGAATTTTCAGTAAGCGTACGGTTAAGTATAGCCTTACCATGCCCTGAGTTACCGATAATGACATACGGCGCGCCCTGCCCCAACTCAACCCAGTTACCTTCAGGATACAGCAAAAACAGTTTATGCTCATCATCATCTTTTAGCTGTCCGCCTATAATAGTATTCAGGTCGAAGTTAAAACCGGCTCTTTCCAACGATGCTTTATCCTCAGTTGCCACACGTTTAACCTGTTCGCCAAAAGCGTTAACGGCTTTGTATAGTTTGTTAAATTCTTTTGTCTCCAGCAATTCATTAAAATATACAATGGCCTTATCCCTTGTAGACCGTAAACCGCTGGTCATTATGAAAAGAGAAAAATTATCTTTTTGTTCTATCGAAATTTTCTTTTTTACGGTAGTATCAGTTCCCGAGGTAATGCGTGTATCGGCAAGGGCCAGCAGGCCTTCTTTAACCTTTATTCCTAAACAATAAGTCATATGCTATTAAAAATAGATAAGTTAAAAAAATTAGAGTGCCAAAATAGCTAAATAATGAAGTAATTGCAGAACAACATAAAATATTAATGCAAGGGGTGTAATATTCTGAAAATCCCCGTATCTAACCTTCAAAATAAAATAATACATGAATAACCAACAGGATAGTATTTTAACGGTAAGCGGCCTCAATGTACAATACGGCTCGTTTACGGCTGTAAAGGATGTTTCCTTTGATGTGCGCAAGGGCGAGATATTCGGCTTACTTGGCCCCAACGGCGCAGGCAAAACAAGTACTTTAAGTTCCATTGAGGGCCTGGTAAAATTTAACGCCGGTTCTGTTATAGTTGATGGTTTTGATGCCCGTGAGAAGCCGCTATATGCCCGTGCGGCAATGGGGGTGCAGTTGCAGTCGACCAGTTTTCAGCCTGAATTAAAGGTTTCCGAAATATTACAATTATATGCGGGCATATATGGCGTGCCGCTTACAAAAGATAAACTGGACGAGATCCTGAAAGAAATAAAACTGGAAGATGCTGCCTCTAAAAAATTCGGGCAGCTTTCGGGCGGGCAGCAGCAAAGGGTGTCGTTGGTGATCTCAACCATCCACAACCCGCGACTGGTTTTGCTGGATGAGCCAACCACAGGCCTCGACCCGCAATCGCGCCGCCAGCTTTGGGAACGTATTGAGGCCATCCGCGAACGCGGGCACGCCGTACTGCTCACTACCCACTCTATGGAAGAAGCTGAATCTGTTTGCGACCGTATCGGCATCATAGATCACGGCAAGGTGATCATTATTGACACACCGCAGGCATTGATAGAAAAATATAAGAATGACCCCGAGGTGATAGCTGTATCGCGCAGGGGCAGAGTAACACTTGAAGACGTATTCATAGCGCTGACCGGCAGAGCGGTTAGGGCATAATTCAACTAAAGACATGGCAACAACAATTCCTAAAACATCAACTGCCCTATCGGCATTATTAAGGGCCGACTTTACAACTCAATGGCGCAACCGCCGTTCGGTGGTATTGGTACTGCTTGTACCGGTAATTATCCTCATATCATGGAAAGGCCTTGTTGAAAAATTGGGCGGCCCGTTCGCGCTTTCCAATAGCCTTACCTACGGCCTCATAGCCATCGGTTTAATGGGCTACACCAACTCCATAGCCCGCGACAGGGATAAGGGAGTATTCCAACGCCTGCGTGTAGCACCGGTGCCTACCTGGGCCATAATGATGAGCAGACTGTTTGTACAGTTGATGATGATTGTGCTGGTAACCACAGCCATATTTGTGGTGGGGTATGATTATGATAAGATCACTTTAACGCCAACCGGATATATCATCACCTATTTTACAGCAACTATAGGGGGAGCGGTGTATCTTGCACTTGGCCAATTGATTGTAGGCCTGATTAAAAGCCCTGAAACGGTAAACTCTACATCACGATTGGTATACTTCTCATTTGTAATAATAGGCATGTTTGGCGGGCTGGGCATGCTGGGCAAGCAGGTGGAAGAGTTGACCCAATGGTCGCCTTACGGTACTGTAAAAAACATTATGGTAGCTGGCATGGCACCGGGTACCTGGAACATGACCGACACCAATGCATTATTGGTTACATTGGGTTATATTTTGGTATTTGCTACTATTGGTATAAAGAAGTTTAAATGGGAGAGTAAGTGAACCAGGATTTATGGGATTTTAAAGATTGACAAGATGATTAATTAAAAAAATCCACATTGAAGAGTTGACACACCCTGTCGTTGCTTCGCCCGACATCTCTCTCTATGTTAAAGCGTGAAGAGGAAACGGAATTTTCCTAGCTCTCATTGCGCTTGCCACGGAGAAGGTTGACCAGAGAAGCTTAGCTGGGGTGAGTTAACGGAGTGCGTTGAAGTTTTAGCGCCACCCGGCCTCCCCCTAAGCTTAGGGGGAGGTGTCGACGAAGGAGACGGAGGGGGTAGAATGCGGAGCGCGTTGAAACTCCGCGTTAGGAGGGACAGTAGTAGATACCGGCCTCGCACTTAAGGCTTGCAGGCGTATGAGCGAACAGCCCGGGCCGCAGGTAACGCCCCAATAGAAAAACTTCCAACCCCCCCCCCATATCATCCCAAAACACTCATCCTCACCAATACTAATTTACCCTAAACACAGCTAATGCTAAAAGATCAGCTTTGAATACGTTTAAATTTATAAATTTGGCGACTACAATTTTTCAATTACATATTATTCTATTATCAATATAATGAGCAAAGGGGTTATAAGCAAGGAAGAAGATTATTCGCAGTGGTACAATGATTTAGTGATAAAAGCTGATATGGCGGAGTATTCGCCGGTTAGGGGCTGCATGATCATTAAACCCTACGGCTACTCCATCTGGGAAAAAATGCAGGCAGTGCTTGACAAAATGTTTAAGGAAACCGGGCATAGCAATGCTTATTTTCCGCTGCTTATACCTAAGTCGTTCTTCTCAAAAGAAGCCAGTCACGTTGAGGGTTTTGCTAAAGAATGTGCCGTTGTAACCCACTATCGCCTAAAAAATGATGGCGACGGCAATATTATAGTTGATGAAGACGCAAAGCTGGAGGAAGAGTTGATCATCCGCCCTACGTCTGAAACCATTATCTGGAATACTTACCGCGGCTGGATCCAATCCTACCGCGACCTGCCTATTTTGGTGAACCAATGGGCCAACGTAATGCGCTGGGAAATGCGTACCCGTTTGTTTTTGCGTACCAGCGAATTTTTATGGCAGGAGGGCCACACCGCCCACGCTACAGCTAACGAAGCTATTGCCGAAACCGAGCAAATGCTGGAAGTGTATGGCGATTTTGCCGAAAACTGGATGGCATTACCGGTTGTAAAGGGCCGTAAAACGCCAAACGAGCGCTTTGCAGGCGCTTTGGATACTTATTGTATTGAAGCTTTAATGCAGGATGGCAAAGCCTTACAGGCTGGTACGTCGCACTTTTTAGGGCAGAATTTTGCCAAGGCATTTGATGTGAAATTTACTAACCGTGAAAATGTTCAGGATTATGTTTGGGCTACTTCATGGGGGGTATCAACCCGTTTAATAGGCGCGTTGATAATGGCGCACTCTGATGATGCAGGCCTGGTATTGCCGCCAAAACTGGCCCCTATACAGGTTGTTATTGTGCCGATATACAAGCATGAGGAAGAGTTGGAAAACATCTCAACATTCGTTGCAGCATTAACTAAAGAACTTAAAGCAAAAGATATCTCCGTAAAATTCGATAAGCGCGATACCCATCGCCCGGGTGCCAAGTTTGCTGAATATGAACTGAAAGGTGTGCCTTTGCGTGTAGCTATCGGCAGCCGTGATATGCAGAATGGTACTGTTGAACTGGCCCGCAGGGATACCAAGACCAAGGAAACCGTTAGTCAGGAAGGTTTAGCCGCGCATATTGAAACCATGCTGGATACCATTCAAAAAAACATCTACCAAAAAGCATTCGACTTCCGGGCTGAGAATACCACCGAGGTAGATACCTACGACGAATTTAAACGTATGCTGGATGAAGAACCAGGTTTCCTATCGGCACATTGGGACGGCACATCTGAAACCGAGCAGAAAATAAAAGATGAGACTAAAGCAACAATCCGTTGTATACCTTTGGATAACAAACAGGAAGAAGGCAAGTGCATCCTGACAGGCAAACCATCGAAACAGAGGGTGTTGTTTGCACGGGCGTATTAGCCCCCCAACCCCCTGAAGGGGGAGTTTTTGAAAAGCAGGGTGGTTAACAAAGAGATAAGAGATAGATAAATTATTAACGGGATGTTGGTATTTAGGCCAGCATCGCAAATCAAAAGTTCCCCCTTCAGGGGGCTAGGGGGTTTATGAAATTCGCAACTAAAGCTATACACGCAGGGCAGGAGCCCGATCCGTCAACCGGCGCGGTAATGACGCCGATATACCAAACATCAACCTACTGGCAAAAATCCCCGGGTGATAATCAGGGTTATGAGTACTCACGCGGTACCAACCCAACCCGTAAGGCTTTGGAAAATTGCCTGGCTGCATTAGAGAACGCCAAATTCGGACTGGCTTTTTCAAGCGGAATGGGCGCTACCGACGCGGTGATGAAACTACTATTGCCGAGCGATGAAGTGATTACCGGTAACGACCTGTACGGCGGTTCATACCGTATGTTTACTAAGATCTTTACACCTTACGGTATCAAGTTTCATTTTATTGATCTTTCAGATCCGGAACTGATCAACCAATATGTAAACGAAAACACAAAGCTGATTTGGATCGAGACGCCTACCAACCCAACCATGCGGATTGTAGACATCGCGGCGGTATCGAAGATTGCCAAAGCTAAAAATGTGAAGCTGGTGGTTGATAATACATTCGCTTCGCCATACCTGCAAAATCCTATTGATCTGGGTGCTGATATTGTGATGCATTCAGTTACCAAATACATCGGCGGTCACTCTGATGTAGTAATGGGTGCTTTAATGCTGAACGATGAGGAAACTTACAAAAAGCTATGGTTCATTTACAACGCCTGCGGTGCTACACCGGGCCCTATGGATAGCTTTTTGGTACTGCGCGGCATAAAAACCCTGCACCTGCGCATGAAAGCGCATTGCGAAAACGGCAGGGTGATAGCTGAGTTTTTAAAAACACACCCTAAGGTTGAAAAGATCTACTGGCCGGGCTTTACCGACCACCCGAACCACGATATTGCCAAAAAGCAAATGAAGGACTTCGGCGGGATGATCTCCATCGTACTAAAAAATGCTGATCTGCAGGAAACATTCCGTGTGGCATCGTCATTTAAAGTTTTCACCCTTGCTGAATCATTGGGTGGTGTTGAATCACTGATCAATCATCCCGTAAGTATGACCCACGGTTCCATACCAAAAGCTGAACGTGAGAAAGCAGGTGTGGTAGATAACCTGCTGCGTTTAAGCGTAGGGGTTGAAGATATTGATGATTTACTGGAGGATTTGAAGCAGGCGCTGACTTAGTATCAAGTAGCTAGTATTTAGTATCAAGTAAAATGATGTTGAGTATTAGCTGATATAAATTAATATAGCGTCATTGCGAGGTACGAAGCAATCCCGAACTATACAGGGTGGACCTGCTTATCGGGGATTGCTTCGTACCTCGCAATGACGCTTTGAGATATATTCTTAATGATAGAAAATCTAAAATCGTTCCTTGACGCTAAGGTCGCCCAATACAACCAACCTGGTTTCATCACTAACGATCCTATCTCTATCCCGCACCTGTTCACTAAAAAGCAGGACATCGAGATCATGGGTTTTTGGGCAGCAACCTTAGCCTGGGGTCAGCGCGTAACTATCATCAACAAATGCAAGGAACTGATCCAACTGATGGACGGTGCGCCTTACGATTTCATCATTAACCACGAAGAGCCAGACCTTAAAAAGCTGCTGAACTTTAAGCACCGCACTTTTAACGATATTGATACGCTGTATTTTATTGCTTTCTTTCGGTATCATTATGAGCGGAATGAATCGCTGGAATCAGCATTTCAGCCCCCCAGCCCCCTAAAGGGGGAGTTTCTTGATTTGCATAATGCTCCCCCTTTAGGGGGCTGGGGGGCTGAATCGGCCCTTAACCACTTCCGTTCCTATTTCTTTTCCCTGCCCGATTACCCGCATCGCACAAAAAAACACGTATCATCACCCTCACAAAAATCAACCTGCAAGCGACTGAATATGTTCCTGCGCTGGATGGTGCGTAAGGATAATTGCGGCGTGGATTTTGGCATCTGGAACCAGCTAACACCTGCTGATCTCATTATGCCCTGCGACCTGCACGTCGACCGGGTATCGCGTAAACTCAACCTCATTACCCGTAAACAAACCGACTGGCAAACAGCCCTCGAACTCACAGAACGCCTCCGTGAATTTGACCCAATAGACCCGGTGAAATATGATTTCGCGCTGTTTGGGTTGGGGATAGAGGAGAAATTTTAGTTTGGATTTCACCGATTTAAAAAAGATTTCACCGATTTTGATCTTGTTTTCTTGATTTCCTCCCTTGGGAGGAGTGCGGCTGCCAGGGCATCGGGAAGGAGGGGTTTCTACGCCATGCATCGAACAATAATTTTATTAAATTTGATCATGGAAAACCCAAACGACCTTTCCGCATTCCTTTCAGGCAAATCAGAACAAACGCTGATGCTCTTCAATCATTTTGTCGGCCAATATCAAAAGATAGCCCCGGTAACCCTTCATCCTGCCAAAACCATGATCGGCATAGCAAATGAGCATCGCAGGATTGCCTGGGTAACTCAATTGGGTAAGAATTTTGTACATGTGGTGTTCCCGTTTAAGCAGGAATATCCGGATAATTTATGCTTCCAGAAAATAGCGCAGGTGCCGGGTGATGCACACCAGTTTAATCACCATTTCAGGATGTATAATGTGGAAGATGTGAATGAGGAGGTGCTGGGGTTTATGCGGATGGCGTATAAGGGTGAATGACTATAAAAAGTAAGTCATGCTGAACTTGTTCAGCACCTCACTTGCTAAGTCTTCGCCCTGCAGATTCGTTTGTCCTATGGGTTGCCGAAACAAGTTCGGCATGACGGTTGGGGCCTTACGCTTCTTCCTTAAAAAACACCTTGTAATAATTCATGTGTTTATCATCATCAAAGCCTTTCTCAATCAGTTCTTTATCGCCATGAATATAAATATGGAAGTTTTTATCCAGCTTTAAAACGCTCTTATAATCGCGGGCCTGTTTTTTAACGGCATTGCCTGAGATCTCGAAAGTATTAGCGATTGGCGAGTCAAATTCCTGCTCGTACTGGCTCTTAAATGTTTTGAATGATTCGATAGCCTTCTCATTACCGATCACCTCGTTACTGAACTCATCCATATCAAAGGTTTCTTTCTCCTTAAAATATTTCATGGAGCGGTTCAGCAAGTCAATCTTATCGGCCTTGCTCATTTCAAACTCATCATCGAGTTTTTGGGTTACAAAGTTTTTGTAAACACCCAGGGTATTGCTGGTTTGGTTAAAGCTGTCGTTGCGGATCTTCAATTGTAGAAACTCGTCCTTCCAGTAAACGGCGGCATCTTGTCCGCTGTTATTTTTATCTATCACAACTACCTTGTAGCCGTTTTCTTTTTCAATGTTGAAGATGAGCACACCCTTATCCAGTTTATTAATATTGATGGCATTGTCCTCATAATCCACACCAAAACCGCCATCCTCAGGGTAAACCTTCAGGTAAGTTTCTTTATTCTCCGATTTAAAGATGCCGATGGTATCTAATGGATTACCCTCAATTTGCACCTTGTTAAAGTAAACCACATACAATTCACCCGGCTTAATATTAGGGTGGTTGGATACTTTATACAGGTGCTTGGCTATCTGCTCCGATGCTTCGTGAAACTTGCTTTTGTCCTCAAATACTTGCGTTGCGAAATGATGAAGTTCATTAAGGTTCAGTTCGCCGCTGGTGTGCATGAGGTGATAAACCTCGTTGGCTTTTTCAAATGGCTTTAAAAAATACTGCATCAGCAGGTTGGGGATCATCTCATCCTTTAATTCAAGCGGCTTGGCCGACAATGAGTAGAATTCATTTTGTGCCTGGTTGCCAATGTGGTGTACCGAAATTGTATCGAGCGAAGCTTCAAAAAAAGTTACCATAATTATCGGCGAATTTAGAGTTTTTTAACCGATGACCGGCGATATTATACTTACAAAAAAATGGCAGGAAGATTGGTCTTAAATAACGACTTTTGCAGCACAGTTCATGATCATGGTTGATAGTTCATAGCTAACATGTAAACCAATGACTAATGACAGCGAAGCGAAATGACAAATGACTAATAAAGAAGAAACAATAGTTGCCCTTGCCACGCCATCCGGAATTGGAGCCATTGGTGTTATACGCCTTTCGGGGCCGGATGCCATTAGCATTGCCCAAAGCGTTTTTAAGGGTAAGGACTTAACCAAACAAGAATCACACACCATCCACTTCGGTAATGTTGTTGATGGCGATATGATCCTGGATGAGGTGCTGATGTCGCTATTTGTTGCGCCACGCTCTTATACCCGTGAAAATGTGGTGGAGATCTCCTGTCATGGTTCGGCGTATATTATTGAGTCGATCATTAAGCTGCTGATAAAAAAAGGGGCAAGGGGCGCTAAACCAGGTGAATTTACCCTGCGTGCCTTCCTCAACGGACAAATGGACCTCTCGCAAGCCGAAGCCGTTGCCGACCTGATCGCCTCTAACTCTAAAGCATCGCAACAGGTAGCTTTACAGCAGTTGAGGGGGGGCTTTAGTAATCAGCTGCAAACCCTGCGCGAGCAGTTGGTGCAATTTGCATCCTTGATAGAACTGGAACTTGATTTTTCGGAAGAAGATGTAGAATTTGCCAACCGCGATCAGCTTAAAAAATTAACGCATGATATTACCCGTATCATCGGTTCGCTTATCCAATCATTTGAATTAGGTAATGCAATAAAGCTTGGCGTAAATACGGTAATTGCAGGCAGGCCAAATGCTGGGAAATCGACATTGCTGAATGCCTTGCTAAACGAAGAGCGCGCCATTGTAAGCCATATTCCCGGCACTACGCGCGATACGATTGAGGAAGTATTGAATATCCGTGGTATTAATTTCAGGCTGATAGACACCGCCGGGATCCGCGAAGCGACTGATGCCATTGAGCAGATAGGGGTGCAGCGCACAATGGAAAAGATCAGTCAATCTGCATTGCTGATCTATGTTTATGATGCGGAGCAGATAACTGTTGATGAACTCAATCAGGACATTGCAAACCTGCAAAAGCCGGGTGTCTCTATGCTGATAGTTGCTAATAAAATTGACCTGCTATCGGATGAACAAATCACCGTTTTGCCACATAGTGAAAATACCGTCTTTATTTCAGCCAAAGACAAAGTGAATATAGATGATCTTAAAAATAAGATCTACCATGCGGCTATAAAGTATGAGTTAACCGGTAACGAAACACTGGTAACCAATATACGCCACCTGGAGGCTCTCCAAAAAACTGAAGAATCGCTCATCAAAGTACTCAGCGGGATTGACAGCGACATCACCTCCGATTTTTTAGCGACCGATATCAAACAAGCCCTCCACTACCTCGGCGAGATTACCGGTGCTGTTACCACGGATGACTTGCTGGAGAATATATTTAGTAAGTTCTGTATCGGGAAATAGTCGATATAACTATTTGGTCATTAATTAGTTATAAATTTGTTAGAAAGTGAAAAGCATAAACTGAAATAACACCCGTAGTGATTTAGTCGGGTAATTCGCCACTATTGATAATCAGTTCGTTAAGGCAGGAAGCAGTGTTTCGCAGAATTTCTGATTATGGCTCGTCAGCAGGAATATTGAAATTGTGTAATTAGTGTTTGTCAGAATGATTCTATACCGGTCTTTTTATACCTAATTTTTTTATTCTTGAAGTAAGTGTAGATACTTTTAGGTCGAGTACTTCGGCCGCGCCGCCAACACCGGCGACTTTCCAGTTACATTTTTCAAGTACTATTAAGATATAATTTCGTTCGTGTTCGGTAATAGTATTAAGCTTTACTGATGTATTATTTATTGGCTGCTCAATATTTAGGTCTACTTTATCAATTAACGGCCCTGCATTTGTAAGCATACTCCTGAAAATAATATTTTCCAGTTCCCTCACGTTACCGGGCCATTTGTAGGCGAGCAGGGTATTTAAAGCATCGTCAGTAAACCCCATTATCTTTTTATCAGTCTGTTGCTGATACTGGCTGATGAAATGCTTTGCCAGCAACGGGATATCGGCTTTACGTTCACGTAGTGGAGGTAAAACGATCGGAAATACATTGAGGCGATAATATAAATCAATCCGAAAGTTACCTTTAACTATTTCATCGTCAAGTTTACGGTTGGTTGCTGCTATTATTCTAACGTTGATTTTTTTTAACGGGCCACCAATTGATTCTATTTCGCGTTCCTGTAAAACCCTTAAAAACTTAACTTGCATATCAAGAGGTAATTCTCCGATTTCATCCAGGAAAATAGTTCCCCCATCCGCCTGTTCAAATTTGCCGATACGTTTTTCGATGGCACCGGTAAAAGCACCTTTCTGATGCCCGAACAATTCTGACTCAACCAGGTTAGCTGGCAATGCGGAACAATTTACTACAATAAAAGGCTTATCTTTCCTTGCTGATGAACGATGAATATCTTTTGCAACTAATTCCTTTCCGGTACCGCTTTCACCAAGTATCAACACGGAAATGTCAGAGCCTGCAATGATTTTGACTTGCTCAAACACTGCATTCATCTGGCTGCTTACACCAATCAGACTTCTGGAGGGTTGCTGAGAAACTAATTTATGATTTTTTGCCGCCCTGGCTTCTTGGATTATAGGCTGCTGATTTTGCTGATGCAGGTACAAGGCCACATCAAGCATCACTAGCACATCTTTTTCTCTTACAGGCTTAACCAGAAATCCATAAGGCTTTGTTTCTTTCGCATCCTGTAGTACCTGTTTGGTGGAGTTTGCAGATAGGTAAACAAATGGAATATTTCTTTCTTTTAAAGACCGGGCCAGATCTATCCCGGTTAAATCTCCTTGCAGATAAATATCAAGCAACACCAGATCGGGATTTTCCTTTTCAATGATCCTTAAAGCAATCGGGACAGATCTGGCAATCGTACATACGCTATATCCTGCACGTAAAAGTATTCTTTCCAGGCTGTGCGCTTCAATAAACTGGTCTTCTACAATTAATACTTTAGCCTTCAATGTTAGCCTCACTTTCAATCGTTATTCCACCAGTCACCGTTTTTTCACTTAGTGTGGCAGTGGTAAATATAATAGTTATGTGTGTACCATTCTTATTTTCAAAACAGATAGTCGCATTTATATCATCACTTAGCCCTCTCATCAATTTCAGCCCTAATGAATTCAGTTTCTCCAACTCAGTTTTTTTACTGAAACCTATTCCATTATCAGATAATTTTACAATAACATCATGATCGTTAACCTCAACTTTGATGGAGATAATCCCAATTCTTTTTTCAGGGAATGCATATTTTATAGAATTGGATACTGCCTCATTAATAATTAAGCCCAAAGGCATTGCCTGCGATACATCAAGGTGTAATGGTGCTATATCAATGGTATAACTTATAGATTGTTGTGTTTCAAAGCTTTCTTTAAGATATTTAACAAGTTCCGAAATGTAATCGGCTATGTTAACAGTTTTAACATCCTCTGATAAATACAGTTTTTGATGAATGAGCGACATGGCGTAGATCCGGTGCTGGCAATTTTCAATGGCTTTAAGGGCATCATCTTTTAAAAATTCTGCCTGTATTTCAAGCAGGCAGATCACCGTGTATAAATTATTCTTAACACGGTGGTGTACTTCTTTTAGCAGCCATTCTTTTTCTGTAAGCAACTTTTCAAGCTGCGCATTTTTTTGGGCAATCAGCAAGCTGTTCCGTTGTTTTTGCAGGTTCTGCCTGTAAAAGATAAAAGCTGCAATTATAAATATAAGTAAACCGCCAATCGTTAGGTCTCTTACTTTGTTGGCCTGCTTAATATTAGTATCCTGCAACATTTCTTTTTGCCGCAATAATTTAATCTGGTCGTTTTTATTTTGCGCATCATACTGGATCATTAATTTCTGTATCTCCGCTACCTTATTCGCCTTATACATCGTGTCATCATATTTTTTGGTCAGGCTCAGGTTCCGGATGGCGGAAACATAATTTCCCGCAGCTGAATCAACCAGATAAAGCATATAATGCAAATGATTTTTTTTGGCCATGGAAACGTCTTTTTCCATATATTTCAGTGCAGACATTAAATAAGGGCGGGCCCGTTCATACTGTTTACTTTCAATATAAAAAAAGGCCATCCTGTGGTAAGTGTTTTCAGATAGTGAATTCGAAGCTTTTCTCAAATCAAATTCCTGCAGGAAGTATTTTTCCGCCTCGTTAAATTGTTGCAGTTTTAAATAACAGTCACCAATCGTACCCAGGTACAGCGCTTTTTCAATGTCATCAGCCGGCGGGTAGTTTTTATAACCGTTCAGCATAAGCGACAAGGCCTGAGGGTATTGATGTAAAGAGATCAGTTGCATAACAATTTCGTAAATAGCGGTTGGGATGGTAATATAGCCGGAATGGATCTTAACATGCGCCAAAGCCACCCGGGCATAGTCAAGTGATTTTTGATGCTGACTGTCATGTGATAAAATAACAGCCAGGTAAAAATAAAAGTCACCAGCGTAAAGACTGTCCCTGGTCAGCTTCATATAGTGCAAGGTTTGCATGCTGTTTACCAGTGCACGGTCATAGTCGCCCTTAATTAAATTAACCTGCACCAACTCCAGGTAGGTATACTGTAAGTTAGGGTATCCAATTGCCTTGTATTGATCTACAGCCTCCAGTAATTCTTTTTCACCAAGCGCTAAATTACCCTGGCCGGCATGAATAGAGCCCATGTATTTGAGGCAGGTGATTATATTTCTTTTTTGATGCAATTGCGTGGCCAGCGTATTCGCTTTTTGAACATAATATATAGCACTATCCTGGTTCATTGCATTTTGACCAGTGGGCCGGTTTGCATACTTGAAGCTTAAGGTCAATAGCAAATTGACCTTTGTGGTGTCATTAACCAATGGCAGAATTTTTTCAGCATCCTGCATTTTATCCTGGGCGATCAGGATGTCGGCAACTAATAACTGCGCGTCATTATATTCCGACGGATCATGTGTTTTGGTACTTAACTGACTGGCCTGGTTAGCGTAGTTTATACCATCCTTTAAATCGGTATTTGTTTTAAAGGATTTATTATAAAAAAGATTTGACAGGTTTAATAACACCCCGATTTTATCAGCATCAGAAATTTTACCACTCAATTTGACTTTTAACGCATGTTCCATTGCAAGAGGGACAGGTACAGGCCCAGGGTAATATTGCGCAAAGGCGCAAAGTGAAAAAGACGCAGCTATTATATTAAAAAGAAGGATTTTAAATAGTTTTCCAAAAACGTTTTGTTGGATACTTTCTGTCATCTTGCCGGACATTTTTTTTCACTTTACATAATGATAGGCAAAAAAAATTAATCACCTGCCCGTTGCTGATCAGTTTTCCGGAACTAATCTCTTTATAAGTTTATAAATACGCCCGAGTGTCGAAATAACGACAGCTGGTTTTGATCATACTGTCGAAATATCGATTGTTTTTATAAATTAAATATTTAAATAATTGATTTATAGTTGTTTGTATAATTGGTACGCTTATTGGTTAACTAGTTATACATTACTTACACTGTTATGACAATTAAAATAACGCTAACTATTTACCAGCACGAATGATTTAGAAAGATAAGCCATGAACCGAACCCCATATTTAGCCCGGAAAATAAAAAACTCAGTAGCTGATGCCGTCATTAAACTTCATCATGAGGGTTATCATTATGATTTTAATGTGCTTGAGGGTAATAATTATCTGTGCCTGCAAACTAACAAGGTATACAGCAATGAGGGCGTCAGATCGATATTTATTGATGAGTTTTATGATAGGTTCACTTGTGCCTATAAGTTCGTTCACGCCGTAGAAACAGGCTGCGGGCTGAAAGGGATAATGGTTTCAGAGAAAATGTATATGGGTGAAGCCGTCAGACATACAGATGTGTTACCGGTAATCAGGAGCCTTAAAGACAAGCTGGATCCGATCACTTACCATATGATAATTGAATTACTGGATAAGAAAAATGGAACCGAAGACCGCCTGCTGGTAAGATACAAGGACAAGATCCTGCCGATAGCCTTTAATGATATCGCTTTCTTTTTTCTTGAAAATGAGTTGACACAACTGGTTACTTTCGAGGGGAAAGCTTATACAATCCAAAAAACGCTTGATGAACTGGAAAAGCAGGCAGGTATTACTTTTTTTAGGGCTAACAGGCAATACCTTTTGAACAAGATAGCTATTAAAGATTTATCTACCAGCCTTACGCGGTCTATGACAGTAAATCTAAAATTGGCATTTCCGGCAAAAATAGATGTCAGCAAAAGTAAATCGGGCCATTTTTTAGAATGGCTGAGTTTTTATCCGTAGCAATGGAACAACTAATAATTGCGCATAAAAAATAAATACATAAAAAGTTTTGCAGTAAGAATAATTTATACTTTACTTTGTGTCATCAGATGACCGGATGACATGGGACAAAAAATAATGAAGAAAAGTTTAGCCGAAGAAGTAGCCCAGCAATTGCAGGAACAGATTCAGGCCGGGAAATATCAGGTAGATCACAAACTGCCCATTGAACCGGAACTCACCAGGGAATTTGGCGTTGGCCGTTCAAGTGTACGGGAGGCGCTGCGGATTTTAGAAAACTCGGGTATAGTAAGGGTACAACATGGGGTTGGAACATTTGTGGTATCAGCCACAGCAGCGATAGAGCCTTTAGCGAAACGTTTGCTGGCTGCAACTACAGAAGATGTGCAGGAGGTGCGGGAAATACTTGAAGTTAAAATTGTTGAAAAAGCCGCCCTCAACCGTACAGAGGAAGATTTGAGCACCATGAGGAATTTTCTGGATATAAGGGGAGAGGCAGCGAATCAGGATAATTTTAATGAATGGCTGAAAGCGGACATCAATTTTCATACAGCAGTAGCAGATGCAAGCAAAAACCCGGTGCTGGCGGAACTCTATAAAACCTTTACAGAGCAGCAGCTGACCAAGGCAATAGCCCAGGCCAATTCAACTCCGGGTGCGCTGAACCGTTTAACAAAATTGCATGAAGAATTATTAGAAAGCATTATAAACAAACAACCAAAACTAGCGCGTGAAATAATTTTGGCCTTGCATCAGACAAGTTAAAAATTTAATCTAAGTCATCAGGTGACCTGATTTCAATAATAAATTAATAAATCATAAAAAAACAGAAATCATGAAAAAAACAATCAAAATCGCTGCAATCGCTCTTACTGCTGTTGTAGTATGCAACTTTACTTTGAAAGCTTCAAATCCTGAAAGAAGCGTGATCGCTGCTTCGGTGAAAAAGGAAAATACCGTAATTGTGAAAAATGTGGTGCTTGTGCACGGTGCATTTGTTGATGGATCGGGTTGGAAGGGAGCCTACGATATTTTGGTAAGTAAAGGCTTCCATGTAGCTGTAGTTGAACAACCGCTTACTTCATTTGAGGGAGACATTGCTGCTGTAAACCGTGTAATAGATGCACAAGACGGGCCTTGTATACTGGTGGGCCACAGCTACGGCGGAGCCATTATTACCGAAGCAGGAAATAACCCTAAAGTAGTAGGATTAGTTTACATAGCGGCTCACGCGCCAGATAGTGGTGAAACAGAAGCCGGTAATGGTAAAATTTATCCGTCAGCGTACAAATCTCTTCAAAAAGGTGCCGATGGCTTTGATGCACTTAGCCCCGATCGCTTTTATCCTGACTTCGCTGCCGACGTTCCTAAGGCACAGGCCGAGTTCATGGCAAATGCGCAAATGCCTGCTGCTGACGCTGTATTTCATGGGGTTATCCAAAATCCAGCCTGGAAAACTAAACCAAGCTGGTACATGGTAGCCCAATCTGACAGGATCATAAACCCCGACCTGGAACGTATGTATGCAAAACGTGCAAAAAGTTATAAAGTTGAGATACCGGGTGCAAGCCACTCCGTGTTCATGTCGCACCCTAAACAAGTTGCCGATTTAATTATGCTGGCTGCCAGGAACGCCGAACTTAAACACTAAAAGTTTAAAAGCTGCAGGGCAATTATTAGTCCTGCAGCTTTCAATCTCAATAGCAATGAAAACAGCATTTTTATTTCCCGGTCAGGGATCCCAGCATCCGCAAATGTTAAAGGAGTATTCTTTAAGTGACCCGATTGTAGCTGGGATTTTTTCAGAAGCAGAACTTGTGCTTGGCGAGCCTGTTAATACACTGGATACAAAAGAACGACTGGCATCTACGGTATTCGCACAGGTTTGTTTATTGATTGCAGGCGTAATATCCGCAAAAAGGATATTATCCTGGGGAATTACAGCCGATTATGTTGCAGGCCATTCTGTTGGCGCGTTCGCAGCTGGGGTAATTAGTGGTGTATTATCTTTTACAGAAGCATTAAAGCTGGTATGGGAGAGAGGAAAGCTAATGGAACAGGCATATCCAAAAGGGTATGGAATGCTTGCTATAACTGGTTTTCAGCTGTCGCGATTAATCACAATTATAGATCAGCATAATCAGCAGTATTCAACTGTTTATCTGTCAAATATAAACGCGGCTGATCAGCAAGTAATAGCAGGTGAAATTATAAGCCTGAAAGCATTGGCTTGTAAATTGGAAACGGCCGGGATACGGAAAGCGCAACTGCTTAATTTATCGGTACCATCGCATTGCCCGCTAATGCATGGGGTAAGTATGGCGCTAAAAGATAAAATAGCCGGTATAAAATTAAACGAGCCCTTAATACCGTATTGCGCTAATTACTCAGGCCGTATCCTTACTACAGCAACTGCTATTGGCGATGACCTTTGGAAAAGTGTTGCAGCAACCGTAAAATGGTTTGATGCCACTACATTAATCTATGAATCGGGTGTGAAAACTTTTATAGAAGTATCACCGTCAGGAGTGCTTTCCAAAATTGCAACTTCTTCGTTTCCCGAAGCAAAGGTTATGTCCCTGGATTTTCAAGGCCTGGATACGATAAGCTGGCTTTGGCACAACGATAATACTGCATACCGGTAAGGTTGAATAAAATTATATCAAAAATTGAATAACATGTTAAGAACATCCTGGACTACCAAACGCGATGAAAAGAATCGCAGGATAAAAAATATAGCGCATTTAATGAATGGCGCTATACTTAAAAAGGAAAATATAGTTGAGGCGCTTGAAAACTTACTGCAACCTGGCGACCGTGTGGTGCTTGAGGGAGATAATCAAAAGCAAGCTTCGTTCCTATCCACCGCTTTAACGCAGGTTAGCGCGGCAAAGGTGAATAAACTCCACATGATTATGTCGAGCATATCAAGGCCCGATCATTTGGATATATTTGAAAAGGGAATTGCACAAAAGATCGATTTTTCTTTTTCCGGCCCGCAAAGTCTTCGTGTTGCCCAAATGATTGAGGATGGTAAGCTGGAGGTATGTGGAATACACACCTATCTTGAACTTTATGGCCGTCTTTTTATAGATCTGATACCCAATGTTGCTTTGGTTGCTGCCGATAAAGCTGATCGTTTTGGCAATTTATACACAGGCCCTAATACTGAAGAAACCCCGGCAATTGTTGAGGCCACCGCATTTAAGGATGGAATTGTAATTGTTCAGGTTAACGAAATAGTTGATGAGTTGCCGAGGATAGACATCCCGGCATCATGGGTTGATGTAATAGTTGAGGCAGACCAGCCCTACCAGCTAGAAGCATTATTCACCCGCGACCCTAAAATGATCACTGAGTTGCAGATATTGATAGGAATGATGACCATTCGCGGTGTGTATGAAAAACATAAAGTGCAATCACTTAATCACGGCATTGGTTTTAACACCGCAGCCATTGAACTATTGTTGCCAACTTATGGCGAAAAGCTGGGTTTAAAAGGGAAAATTGCTACCAACTGGGTGCTGAACCCGCATCCTACATTGATCCCCGCTATTGAAAGCGGTTGGGTAGAAACCGTTCATTGTTTTGGCGGAGAGGTGGGAATGGAAGCTTATTGCGCTGCCAGGCCTGATATATTTTTTACCGGCAGGGATGGGTCGTTACGCTCCAACCGTGCATTTGCACAGGTAGCCGGGCAGTATGCTGTAGATATGTTTGTAGGTTCAACCTTGCAGATGGATAGAAATGCAAATTCATCCACAGTAGTTTCTGGCAGGCTTGCCGGTTTCGGCGGAGCGCCAAATATGGGGCATGACCCGCACGGCAGGAGGCACTCTTCGGCAGCCTGGCTCGATCTGATAACAAGCGATGACCCGCTTGCTCAGGGCCGCAAACTGGTTGTACAAACTTTTGAAACATTTCAAAATGGCAATACTCCCGTATTTGTAGATACGCTGGATGCCATTGAAGTGGCCAAGCAAGCTAAACTGGCTACCGCACCTATCATGATCTATGGCAACGACGTAACCCATGTGGTTACTGAAGAAGGTGTAGCCTACCTCTATAAAGCTGATGGAGAAGAAGAACGCCGCCAGGCACTGAGCGCTATAGCGGGTGTTACCTCTGTTGGATTGGAATCAACCGCCGCGTCAATCACTTCATTAAGGGAAAAAGGTATTGTGGCTTATCCTGAAGATCTGGGCATTCGCCGTACAGATGCTAAAAGATCCCTATTGGCTGCAAAAAATGTGCAGGATCTGGTTGAATGGTCGGGTGGCTTATATAATCCGCCTGCAAAATTTAAAAACTGGTAAACGGTATAACCATGTTAGCATATCCTCAAACACAAAAAGCTGAAAAAGTAGCATTGCTGCTGGCGCAATTCGCTGTAGGTGCTTTGCTGGAAGAAGTCCGGCTCACCCCAAAACCTGGGTTGGTAGATCTGCGGGGTAATGGTTGTCATCATGATTTGACGCTTGAATTGATGGAAAGATCGGCGCTTTCGCTTTTCAGTACGTTTTACGAAATAGCCGTTTTTGCAACAGGCAAACAACCATCGCAGCAAGTGAGAGAACAACTTGGGCTGATAGGGCGCAAGGGAGAAAAACAAATGTTATTGGCAACAAATGGTGTCAATACCCACAAGGGAGCAATATGGGCATTAGGGCTAATAACTGGTGCTGCCGCGATGCTGATCTCAAATTCTTTGGATAATGAGGTTACAGGCGATGCAATATTGTTTTTAGCGGGTTCCATTGCGCAACATAATGACCGTTTTGTGCCGGTTTTGGAAACTAACGGTGAAAAAGTCCGCAGGCGTTACTTGGTTAGGAGCGCAAAAGAGGAAGCTGTGAAAGGTTTCCCTTCAATAAGGAAAATTGCTTTTGCCGCATGGGATAAATACGGTAAGGAGGATGAAGATATAAGGCGGCTTAATGTGCTGTTATCCTTAATAGCCTTTATAGACGATACCTGTATTTTGAACCGCAGCTATATGCAAATATTAACAAACATTAAGCAAAGTGCGAAGCAAATATTGGATAACGGAGGCTTAGGTATTGCAGCAAACTGGAAACTATACATTCAACTCGAAAATTACATCCAACAGTATTGGGTTTCACCGGGTGGGAGTGCCGATCTGCTTGCTGCTACCATCTTTATACATAAAATATTAGAAAACTTTAAAAATAACTAAAATGGAGTCTTTCACATTTAAATACCCTGCGGGGAAGAAAATAGCACAACGCGGCCACATTGGCGTGGTAGGGTCAGGTGATTTGGAAATAATGATAGAGCCTACCGAAAATAACGAAACCGAATTTGTTGTTCGCACAGCATCGGATGGATTTAAACAGGTATGGCAGGCTGTATTTGAACGGTTTGTAGCACTAAATGATATAGATGCTAAAGTTACATTAAATGATTTTGGTGCCACCCCCGGCGTAGTAAGCTTGAGGCTTGCACAAGTATTGGAAATTGTAAATAACCCGAAATAAACATGGTACAAGATAGCTTTATAGAGTTAAAAGGGCGCGAACGCGCTTTGGCTCTTTTGGATGAATATAGTTTTAAAGAATTGCTGGGGCCATTTGATCGGCTGGAATCGCCACACCTTGCGCCGCAGGGTATCGTTCCTGAAAGTGATGACGGGATGGTAATAGCCAGGGGCACATTTGATGGAGACAATGTTGTGGTATTATCTATAGAAGGATTGTTCCAGGGCGGCGGAATAGGCGAGGTATGTGGCAGCAAAATTGCCGGATCACTTGAACAGGCATTGGCAGATAATAAGAACGGGAAGAAAATAATACCCATTATTATTTTTGATACCGGTGGCGTTAGGCTGCAGGAGGCAAATTATGGATTACTGATTATATCAGAGATCCAGTCGGCAATTGTAGCGTTACGTGAGTATGTGCCGGTGATTGGGTTGATACCAGGTAATGTAGGTTGTTTTGGCGGCATGTCTATCACCGCAGCATTGTGCTCTGAGTTAATCATGACTGATACGGCGAGGTTTGGGATGAATGGCCCGGAGGTAATTGAACAGGAAGCAGGTATCGCTGAATTTAATTCGCATGACAGGAAACTGATCTGGGACACAATTGGGGGTACGGCGCGTTTTAATTCAGGGCTTATAGACCAGTTAATAACAGATGACATAGATGCGTTTAAAAAGGCTGTTCGCATTGCTATCGCTAAAAAGCCGGTAATTTTTCGCACCCGTCAAATCGATAGGTTCCTTTCAGCCATAAACCAGCTTGATCCGCTTAAAAGAGCGACGACTGCTGAAATTACCACTTTTTTAAATAATGATATTCGGGTTGATGCTCCCGTTGAGGGTGCACAAACAGCCAGCAGGGGGCGTACCTGGTTTGCTGCGTTAACGGGAAAAGCCGAATCAATAAGTGACTTTCCCGGTGTATTGGTGGCTGACAGGCTGTTTAACGGAAAATTAACCCGGTTCATTGCCGTAGTTCCCAATGCAAAAAACAGGTACCCGAGGGCAGCCAAAGGCGAAATAGGCCTTCAGGAAGGATGGGAACTCGCAAAATATATCAGACAGGCAATTGAAGACGACCAGCATAGCGCAGTAAAAAGAAACCTGGTAGCCATTATTGATGTGCCGAGCCAGGCTTATGGATACAATGAGGAATTGCTTGGTATACATTATGCATGCGCCGCGAGCGTAGATGCTTACGCTACCGCGCGATTACATGGCCACGCAGTAACCGGCATTATTGTAGGCAATGCGATATCGGGGGCATTTTTAGCACATGGCATGCAATCCAGCAGGCTGATCGCGCTGGATGATAAGGCTATTAATGTGCAGGCAATGTCTAAACAATCTGCCGCCCGTATTACCAAACGTACAATTGCAGAACTGGAGGAAGCAACAGGAAAGGTGCCGGCTATGGCTTATGATATCAACAATTATTATACACTTGGCGCGCTTGATGAGTTAATAGAAGGTGTTAATGCCGACCATCCAAATGCTGAAGATATTGGAAAAGTAGCACATTCATTGGCAAAAGCTATTGATGCCGGAGATTATACATTGGGCCAACGTTTAAAAACAAAGCCCGCTATGAATGGAGGCAGGGCAAGTTCCATTTTAACAAGGGCAAAACTGGCTGAGCAATGGAATTAAAACCTCATGACCTGGTTCAAATTCGTGGAATGGATGAACTTGTTTCACCTCATCCATTCCCGGATTGGGCCATTGATTCACTGGCTGAGATTCCGTTTGTGGTTGTGCGCAGGGCACAACATTTTAACAGTTGTATACCGGTTGGTATCAGAGGTAACAACAGGGGAGAACGGTTTGGCGCATATTTATCAGCAAAGTCTCCGCTTAAGGTAGTTACACCTTATTCATTATTGAATTTCTCAAACTGGCAGGCGCAATACGAACATTACTTTCCCGCAGCCATTGAATCTTTTTTGCGTATCAAACCTATATTAGATCAAAGCGGGTATAACTGGGGCCCGACAGGTAGTGCAGGGTTTGAACTGGCCACCGGCTATAGGGTTTTGAAAGATAACAGTGATCTCGATCTGGTTTTAGATGTGGCCAATAACATGGATTTGCAGCAGGCTAAAGAATTACTGCAAGCCTTGCGCCAATTGGCGTTGGTAAGGGTTGATGTGCAATTAAATACTCCCGCAGGCGGCGTAGCTATGCAGGAATTTATTGATAGTGAGACTGTATTAATTAAGACAAGTAAAGGACCTGTTTTAAAAAATGTAGGAGATATATGGAGCCCGGAAACATTTATAAACACCATTTGAAAATACCAGAACATTGAGTATTAAGGAATGATAACAGAATCAATTAATAATTTAAAACCAATTCCTAACCTGCAAACAGATAATGGTAATCCTGTAGGTACACTGCAATACTTACCTGTTGGCTTGTTTGGTGAAACTGTAGCTATCTCAGCATTATCTATCGAATGGCACCAGGCTATAACGCTTTTCGCTGCTCCTGCTAACATTTCTATTATTATTGGTGTAATAGATATGGCTATCTTTATTCTATTAATAGGGCTTTACGGGCTTAAAATTATCAAATATCCGTCGATCGTAAAAAGAGAGCTTAACGATCCTGTTTTTGGAAATTTTGCAGGTACTTTCTTTATTTCTACTGTGTTAATAGCAACAATAGTTATACCTTTTTCACTTAGTATAGCCAGGGTAATCTGGTTAATTGGAACCGTAGGCGGAGTGGGGTTCATGTATTTGTTAACGCTCCGGATGTTTAACGGGAATGTCAATACGTTGAATGCATTGCCTCCGGTATTAATTCCGGGGTTAGTAGTGTTAAATGCAGCAACATCCTGTGCAGGTATGCAATTCGGATGGTGGGGCAGGGAGGTGGAACTCATTCTTTTCTCGTTTGGGATCACCCTGGTATTTGCACTTTTTATTGTAACTCTTTACCGCTTGATGCACCGCAGAGCAATTGATGTTTTTTTGCGCCCAACGTTGTTGCTCATGTCGGCACCTTTTGAAGTGGGATTTTTAGCCTATGTGAGCCAGTTTAAAACTATCGATACATTTGCTTCAGCAATATATTTTTTCGGGTTATTGATATTCATTATTATCTTTTTTAAGGTGTTTAAAAAGGGGCTGCCGTTTATGATCAGCTGGTGGGCAGCAAATTTTTCATTGGCAGCGTTGGCCAATGCCTCGCTGCAATATGCAATTGTAGGCCATGATCCGTTGCTAAGATACATTGCCGGGTTTCTGATAATTTGTTCATCGATCATGACAGCTGTAACGCTTTGGTTTACATTAAACCGCCATTTTAAAGGCAGGCTACTTCATCTACCGTAACTTTATTGTCGGGAATTAAGGGAAGACCCTCGGTATTCGCTGTTATGTTGAATTTACATTTAGTTTTTGTTAAATTTGGTTTGAAAATGCGATTAGATGCTTAATGAGGATGCCGGGTCAGAAGACAAATTGTTATTGCTGAAATTAAAAGAAGGCAATAATGAGGCGTTTGACACGCTCTATGAAAAATATTGGCAAGGTATTTATTCAACGGCTTTTAAGCGATTACAAAATCCCGATTTGGCAAAGGACATGACCCAGGATGTTTTTTTACAATTGTGGTTGCGGCGGGAAGAAAGTAATATTCAGAACATACAGGCTTACTTACATACATCCGTAAGGAACATGGTTTTTAACTGGATGGAACGTGAGCGAAAATTTACCCCGGTTCCTGACCTTTTATTGCAGTTAAAGGTTTCTATGGATGAAACTGATGCTGCTATTATTATGAAGGAGTTTATGGAAGCCTGTGAAGCGCTGATATTAACTTTAACACCATCGCAGCAGGTCATTTTTCGTATGCGTTATCAGCAGGATCTTTCGACCGCTGAAATTGCCGAACGGTTGAACATCTCCCGGAAAACAGTGCAAAATCAATTAAACAAAGCAGTTACTCAATTACGCGCTTCTTTAACCCTTATTTCAATATTGATTTTATTCAATAATCGTTGAATGTGTCTTTTATTATGCTTTGACCTGAGCCAATAAGGCGTTTTCCCCTTTTTGATTTACTGGTTTAACTTAATCTGCATAGTTTTTTTACTTTTTTAGAAAATAAATCAAAAAATATTAAAAAATGCATGGGACTTTTTGCGTTTTGTTTGTCTTGTATTAAAAGCATAGGTGCTGACTAATGAAGAAACAGGATTTTCTAAAGATTTTGCGAAAATTTAACGATGGATCTGCCTCAGAGGAGGAGAAATCATTCCTTTCTGCCTATTATAATTTGTTTGAGGCCAAACCAGACATTACGAAAATGCTCGATCCGGGTAAACTGGATCAGTTGAAAAAACAAATTAAAGCAGGCATCGATACTCAAATAGCAGGCGATATACCGCATATTAAGCCAAGGCATTCGGTTTTCCGCAGGTTTGCTGCTGCCGCTGTTTTGATAATTTTATTAGGCGCAGGTGTTATTTTTTACCTGCTTAAAGCACCTTCTGTCAAAGAGCAACATTACGCCGGTCAGGTAATTCCACCAGGTGGTAACAAAGCGATCCTGACGCTTGCCAATGGCACCCGGGTTATACTTAATAATGCAAAAAACGGCGTACTTACCTTGCAAAACGGAACTGTGATTAAGAAAACCCGCGACGGACAGTTGGTTTATGATGCTAGCGCAGCCGAAAGCAAAGTGGCATATAACACCATCAGCACTCCGCGAGGCGGGCAGTACCGGATTATTTTACCAGATAGTAGTGAAGTTTATCTTAATGCGGCATCATCCCTGCGGTTCCCCACAGCCTTTACCGGCTCATCACGCGGAGTGGTATTAACAGGCGAAGCTTATTTCGAGGTATCGCACAATAAGAATAAACCATTCAGGGTTAGTTCGGGAAGCGAAACGGTGGAAGTACTGGGTACACACTTCGCTATAAATGCTTACACTGATGAGCAGCTGATAAAAACTACGCTGCTGGAAGGCAAGGTAAAAGTAACTATCCCAGGAAAGACCGTTACGTTAAATCCCGGGGAACAGTCCCAGGTTTTACTTGGAACGCATGCCGACACGTTGATCAATGTTATTCAAAATGCTAACCTGGATGAAGCTGTGGCTTGGAAAAATGGCTATTTCCAATTTGAAAATGCGGATCTCCAAACCATTATGCGTCAGTTTTCAAGATGGTACGATGTAAAAGTTGTTTACGAGGGCCGCATAGGTAACCGTTTATTTTCCGGTCAGATACACAGGGATCTGGATGCCAGGCAAGCATTGGAACTGTTGAACTATGCAGACGTGCATTTTTATGTGGATGGTAAAAAGATTATAGTATCGCAATAATTAAACTACATTATAATTAACACTCAAAAAACATGAAAAGAAAATTACAAAAAAGACTTTAATCACCAGCAAAGGGTTACCAAAAAAAACCGCAGAAGTGCTTCGACCTACTTCTGCGGAAAATAGCTGGGTCAACCCTTCTGGTTCGTTAAACCGGACCAGAAAAAAACAATTTGGACAAACTATTTAAACGTATTAACCCAAAACTTTACAAAAGTAATGAATTTAAATGCTTTTACTAAAGCTGTCCGTTCTTTGAACGGGCTGCTCCCCCCCAAAGTAATACTGGCGATGAAAATAACTACATTTCTATTGATGATTGCCCTTGTACAGGCGAGTGCCAGGGGTTACAGCCAGATTACCCTTAATGAAAAGAATGCCTCATTAGAAAAAGTTCTGAAATCTGTTAACAAGCAGACCGGCTATACTTTTTTCTATGATACAAAGGATGTTAAGGATGCCAAAGTTAATATCCACGTAAATGATGCATCACTGGATCAGGTGTTATCTATCTGTTTCAGAGACCTGCCAATTTCGTTTAAAGTTATACAGAACAACGTTGTATTAAAGCAAAAAGACGAGACCATTCTGTCAAAAGTAATGGACATGATTGCTTTGCCTGTTGACGTAAATGGTGAGGTAACAGATGAACAGGGCCCGCTGGCCGGAGTAACTATTATTATAAAAGGAACTAATAAAGTAACCACCACAAACAGCAAAGGCGAGTTCTCCTTAAAGGCAAACCCAAATGATATACTTGAATTTACCTATGTTGGTCACAAAACACAGGATGTAATTGTTAAGGACGTTACCGTATTTCATGTAAAACTGGAAAGTAATGTTGCAGGCCTCGATCAGGTGGTGATCGTTGGTTACGGAAGCACGCAAAAAAAAGATCTGACCGGATCAGTATCTACTATTTCTGCTGCTGATATTCAGGATGTTCCTTACGGAACTGTTGATAACGCACTGGCTGGTAAAGCCGCCGGTGTACAGGTAACTAAAACCGATGGTTCTCCGGGTGGTGCCGTAAGGATCAGGATCCGCGGATCAAGTTCGTTACTTGGAGGTAATGACCCATTATACGTGATCGATGGTGTACCAGTGGAAGTACAAAGTAATTTCATTAACCCGGGGTATAGTGTACCTAGCCCATCGGGGAGTAATGTAACCGGTGGTGGTGCCAGTAATTCAGGATTATCCACTGCTTTTGTGAATGGCCTTAATAGCCTGGGTGGCTTAAACCCGGATGATATCGAGTCTATTACTATTTTGAAAGATGCATCATCTACCGCTATTTACGGGTCAAAAGCAGCTAATGGTGTAGTGATCATCACTACAAAAAAAGGTAAGGCCAACATGGCACCAGTAATAACAGCCAGTTACTACAGTACAGTTACAACACCTATTACGCCGCAGGTTTTAAACGGGAGCCAATACCGCTCGTTGCTTACAGAGGCAGCACAAAATGATTTTGACGGGCACGTTGCTGCAGGTTTGCCACAGGATGCAAATACAACTGCTATATTAAGTAACCCATCATCGTTTTTCGGAACGGCAAACACTAACTGGATAAAGGAAGTTACCCGCACTACAGTTTCTGATAATGCCGAACTTACGGTTCAGGGAGGTGGTAATTCATCCAAATATTTCACTTCAATATCCTACAACAGCACACCGGGTGTGGTGGATGCCACTGATTTTCAAAGAATTTCGGGCAAGATAAATCTAGAAAATGATATCTCTTCTAAATTCAAATTCATAACTAATGTTATACTAGGTTATACTAACCAAAATATAGGCGATGGTGCATATAACCAGGCGTTAGTTGCAAGGCCTGACTATGCCCCATATGATGCCAACGGTAATTATACCGATTTTACGCAGGTTGGTGCCCCGTACCAGGGTTTTCAAAATCCTGTTGCTTTGCTAAGCGCTACTAATAATGCAAAAACGGTGAGTTTGCTGGGCTCTATCTCGGGCATATATGATATAACCAAGGATTTAAAATTTACCAGCAGGGTATCATTGAACATGCAGGACTATAATCAGCGTAACTACCTGCCAAGTTATGTTGAGGTTGGCGGCAATGATGGCAATACCGCCAATAGCGGGGGTATAGGCACTGATGCAAATAGCAGGTTAACGAATTGGTTTTTAGAAAATACCCTTACCTACACAAAAGCTTTTGATAAAAATAACAAAATAGATGTACTGGCGGGCCAGTCATACGAAACGGATAAGCTAAGTTACTTTAGCGCCACAGGTACCGGCTATCCGAATGATAATGTTTTAACGGGGCTTTCGTCGGCAGTTACGCCATTGATAGTAGCGGGTGATGACCCTACCCAGCCTCAGGCTTATTTATTGTCCTTTTACATAAGGGCTAACTATAGCTTAATGGATAAATACCTCTTTACATTCACAGGCCGTACAGATGGTTCTTCCAAATTTGGTCCGGGTAATAAATTCGGTTATTTCCCATCGGGCGCGGTTGCCTGGAGAATATCCCAGGAAAATTTCCTGAAAAATGTTAGTTGGATAGATGATATTAAATTTAGAGGCAGTTACGGTTTAACAGGTAACCAAAATGTGGGCAACCAGATGTACCGCACCTTATACAGCCCTTATTCTTACGCAGGTTCAAGCGCGTTGTTACCAACACAACTGGGTGATAATGATTTAAGGTGGGAAAGTACGCGCGAAGCTGACATCGGCCTTGATATTTCATTGTTCGGCAACCGCTTATCAGCAACTATTGATTACTATAATAAGCAAAGCAGTGATGATTTGTTAAATGTGCCAATTGCGCCAAGCAGCTCATATACCTCAATACTTACCAACGCGGTAGGTATTAAAAACACGGGTGTTGAGGTAAGTGTACAAGGTGACATCATTCGCACTAAGGATTTTAAATGGAACGCCGGCTTTAATGTTACCTGGGCAAACTCAGTTGTAACCAAATTAAACTCGAGTGCCAATCTTGCCCAGATTGGCGACCTGACCGGTTTGGAGTTTGGTAATACCACATTGATACAGGGCAAGCCATTGGGGCTGATCACCGGCTATACAGTTACTGGTTTAATAAAAACTCAGGCACAATTAGACGCTTATAAAAAGGCGCTAGGATTTTTTCAGCCTATTATTTTCCCAACGCTGGGTATTGGCGACCCTATGTTTAAGCTTGATGCAAGCACTGCCGCCAGTGGGTATGAGTTGCCTGACGAAAATACCATTATAGCTAATGCCGCCCCAAAATACTATGGTGGTATTACGCAGGGATTTACCTATAAGAAATTCGACCTTCAATTTTATTTCTTATTCTCCGAAGGTGGCAAATTGCTATGGGGCGATCATATATCCAGTGTTGAATTTACAGGTACATCAAATGCCAATGTGGCTATCTTAAACAGGTATACACCTTCTAATCCCAATGCAACTGACCCAAGGTTAGTATTGAATGATCAGTTTTATGCAAAATCAAACCTTGATGTATATAACTCATCATACCTGAAACTACGCACGGTAACACTTAATTATCACCTGGATAAAGCAGATTGGATGAAAAGGGCGGGTATGAAAACAGCAGAAGTATTCATGTCGGCTACCAATTTGTTTACCATTACCAAATACCCGGGCAATGATCCTGAAACCTCTGATGATGCATACAGTGTAAGCGGCGGCTACTTTGATGTAAGCAACTATCCAAGCGTACGCACATTTTCATTAGGTATAAAAGCCGGGTTCTGATTTTTTCACCATTAATAACGATCATTAACATGAAAAAGAAATATATAAGTTACCTGGTTATTATTTTAACCAGCTCTCTTTACTGGTCTTGCAAAAAGGAGTTAAATGTATTCCCTACTACATCTGAAGTGGATGGGAATGTAATTGTAGATACAAAAAGCGCTGAAACCGTATTAAACGGCGTTTATTACAGGTTTGCTGATGGGGGCGTAGATAATAATAATGTCCCAACGGTACTATGGTCAGAGGTGAATGAGAGTATTCCATCCGAAATGGCCAATACTTGTTATAATACCAGCGATAATAAATTGTCTACCCTCACCTTCAACTCAAAAACACCCTCTGTTGCAATTATATGGACGTATGGTTATGCATTGGTAAATGCGGCCGACGGGTTTATTAAAAACGCCACACCGGTAACCAAAATACCTGCTGCCACAAAAAGCCAAATGCTGGCCGAAGCAAGGTTCCTGAGGGCGTTTGGTAACTCTGAATTATTATTGTATTACGGCCAGTATAATGACCCTACCAGTAAATATGGCATTATTTTAAGGGATGAATTTGTTAATGCCAACAATATTAACCTTCCCCGTTCAAGTGTAGCAGCTGTTTATACTTCTATTCTTAACGATTTGGATACCGCCATCGCCGGTTTGCCTGCTCAAAATACGGCGGCGTATTATGCCAATGCTTCTGCGGCGAAATTATTGAAAGCCCGTGTACTGATCAATAGGGGCGCGGCAGGCGATTACGCGGAAGTGATCAGCCTAACTAATGATGTAATTACAAATGGCCCGTTTGCTTTGGAAGACAGTGTTAAAGATATTTTCCTGTCGAAAGGCTTTGCCAGCAAGGAAGTTGTTTTAGGTGTACAACCCTATCCTAATGAAACGCTTAAATATCTTAATAACCAATTTTATGACCAGTTTCCGCTCTCCGATTCATTAGTAAGCGCATTAAGCAACGATCCGCGTAATAAATGGTATTATCACATGATAAACACAGCGTATTACGGTGTATTACCTCGTTTAGATAAGTATTACTCAGGTGATACGCTTAATATAGCGCAAACTCCTTTAAGTGAGAATTGCTATGCATTTCGTTTAACCGAAGCTTACTTGCTGGAAGCTGAAGCTATCACCTTATCAAATGGAAATCTGGCTACGGCAAAAACTTTGTTGGAAACCGTTGAAGGGCATGCAGGAATTAAGGACTTTACAGCTATTACCAATGCCAATACACCGGCCGCCCTGCAGCTGCTGATTGTAAAAGAAGAAATGAAAAACTTCTTTTCGGAAAATGGAGCCGACTGGTTTGCTGTACGCAGGTTACCTTTTGCAACGGCGCAATCCATATTACCGAGTTTGAAACTAACTACTCAGCTAACTTTGCCGATCCCTTACAGCGAAACCTCCATTAATAATCAAATAATACAAAATCCCGGCTATTAATTAAAAGATGATGAAAAGCATATATTTTAAATATTTGGTTGGCCTTGTGTTAGGTATATCTGCCGGTGCATCATATGGTCAAAGCCCATACGATGTTAAAGGCACGATAAAAGGTATATCATCCGGAACAGTAAAACTTGCGGCTTATCATGAAGATGACCGTACACAAACAGTAGTCGACAGCACCACGCTTAACAATGGTTCTTTTGAGTTCAAGGGAAAAATTGTTCCGCAGATGATGGTTGTTGTTATTGAGCCCGGCAACCTTAACTTTAAGGTATTTGTTGATGGGCCGGATATTATCACCGCAGATACTGCCGGTGCCCGTCACTATGACTATACCAGGTATGGTATGGATAAGGGGGCTGCTATAACCAAATTTACTGAAGATGGATCTAAAAACTATGATGATTGGATTACGTATCAAAATAATCCGGGCCAAAAACAATTTGATGGTTCATTAGCAGCGCTTAATAAAAAGTTTAATGCTGCCAGTAACAACATAGATGCTCAATACAAGGTGCGCGATGAGATGGATTCGGTAAGGGTGTTATTGCATGCCTGGCAAAAAACGACCATCGATGAGTATGTGGCAAAAAATCCATCATCCGTTGCTGGCATATATATGTTTGACCAATTATATCCATCTATAAGCGGCAGGCTTTCCTATGCGGATCTTGATCTTATGCTCAAAAAATTTACGGGTGATGCCATTCTGTCCCCATATTATAATAGCCTGGTGGCATCGGAAAAATTGCTGAAAGCAGTTCAGCCGGGGAGTATTGCGCCTGACTTTACTTTGTTAAAACGCGACAGTTCAAAATTCACTTTGTCATCCATTACCAAAGGGAAATATATACTGATAGATTTTTGGGCAAGTTGGTGCCATCCCTGCAGGCAGGCCATACCGCATTGGAAAGAAGTTTATCAAAAATATCACGCCAAAGGATTTGATATAGTAGGTGTATCTGACGATAATAAATGGAGCAGCTGGACCAAGGCAATGGACATTGAAAAAATGCCATGGACACAGGTTGATGATTTCTTTCCAAAAAAGAATATGCCTGCAGTAGTCGGCAGCATGTACATGGTTACCGGGATACCTTGTTATGTTTTGCTTGATAAGGAAGGAAGAATATTGGTTTATACCGACGCTGAGGCAAAAATTGATGCCAAGCTAAAAGAAATCTACCATGAATAATTTAGTGTTTAATTGATCATAATCAGTCCGGCTCCGGCCGGGCTTTTTATAATCACCGCTTTGCTACAATCATCACAACTTATTGCAAAAATTAAAATGGGCAAACCATTTAAGGGATTGCATTTTTTAATTTTTAGCGGCGTGAATAATTTCATGTGTTTAAGTATTTGTAAATCAGTAATTTATAATATGATATGAGAAAATTAATTTCATATGTTAACAATGTCTTGTTAACCAAATTCGTCGGGATATTATTGCTCCTGCTATCTGCATCGGCAGGTTATTCGCAGCAATATAATACTACCATACAAGGTACCATCGGGCAATTGAAACCGGGTACCAGGATCTACTATCAATGGGTAGATAAAGACAGGATGACCCCGTTTAGCGATTTTAATTATGTGGAAAGCAACGGACACGATTTTACTATCCGCCTGCAGGTAAAAAAAGGTGAAGGAAACGAGTTGATCCTATCATTAGGAAATAAGCCGGCAAAAGATAAGTTTACTTTTTTGTATGTAGATAGCGGCCTGTTAACGATCCAAACAAAGGACTCCCTGTTAACCCATCTCAGCTTAGGCGGCAGTAAGTATGCGGTTGATTTGCAGCAATACCATAACTATATGGACAGTGCACCACAACTTGCCGAATACCCGGCATTGAGGAATGACATCCAGTCTGCTGCATCAAAGAACGATACTGCGGCGGTAAATAAATTAAAACCGCAACTAAAACAACTTGATTCTGTACGAAAGGTATTAGCCCTGAACTGGATAGATACGCATAGCGGCAGCCCTGTATGTGCATTTATACTGCATAGTGCATTTGAGCCCTTAAGCAGGAGCCTAACCCGCGATGAAGAGGTTGCTGTTATCAGCAAACTATCTCCCGAAGCTAAAGATAATGGTATTATTAAGGCTATGGAGTATGATTTCAATATCGAAAATATTGCAGGTGTAGGTAAAAATGCCCCTGATTTTACGCAAGCCGACACAAGTGGCAAACAAATATCCCTAAAGGATTTCCGTGGCAAATATGTTTTGCTTGATTTTTGGGCGAGTTGGTGCGGGCCATGCCGGGCCGAAAACCCAAGCGTGGTTAAGGCCTTCAATAAATACCAGGGCAAGGGTTTTACGGTAGTAAGCGTTTCACTTGACAGGCCCGGTAAAAAGGAAGACTGGATGAAAGCCATTCATGATGATCACCTCACCTGGACAAATTTAAGCGACCTGAAATTTTGGGGAAATGCGGTAGCTAAATTATATGATATTAACGCGGTACCATCCAATTTTCTGATTGATCCTAACGGGAAGATAATAGCCAAGAATTTACATGGGGACGATCTGGATCAAACACTAAACAAACTATTAATCAAATAAAATCATCAACATGAAAAAAAGAATTTTGGTCCTTATCATACTTAGCCTGATTGGTAATGCAAAATTATTTGCGCAAACCGATGTAAAACAGCTAGTTGTATTTGAGGGTACAACCGATGCTGCCTATAACGGGCAAAAAATTATTATTTACAACCACGCCATTAACCTGCATGATTCGGTTACAGTTGTGAACGGAAAATTTAAGATCAGTGCGCCTTATAAGGAACCCGGGCGTTATATGTTTTACAGCGACTACGAACGAAAAAAGAAAGGAGGCTATGCGCCCTACGGTATACTTGTAAGTAAACCGGGAACTATTGACTTGAAAGCTGACATGGATACACTGGCAAATTCAGTCGTGTTAAACGATCCGGAGAATGAGTTATATACAGCATTTATAAAAGAAGGTGCCCCTGCCAGGCAGCAGATACAGGATAAGCTAAATGAAAAATTTGGCGCTGAAATGATGAGTAAACTTACCACAAAAGATCCGAAGTACCCGGCTGTTTCTGCATATTATAACGAACTGAATCAGGCTTATAACCAGGGGCAGGTGGAGCGCCTGGCCAAATTCATCAAACTTCATCCCGATGCTTTCGCATCTGTATATATATTGAATATGATGATCACGGTTATTCCGGGTGAAACAGCGCAAGTATATTATGATGAATTGACCCCATTATATAAAAATACCAGTTATGCAATGTCTATTCAAAAAACCATAGATGCTAAAAAGGTTACTGCGATAGGGAAGATAGCACCCGATTTCGAAGAACCGGATACATCTGGAAAAATGGTCAAGCTATCAGATTTTAAAGGTAAGTATGTGCTCCTTGATTTCTGGGCAAGCTGGTGCGGGCCATGCCGTGAAGAAAACCCCAATGTGGTAAAAGCTTATCAGCGTTTTCATGATAAAGGTTTTACGGTATTAAGTGTTTCACTGGATCAGCCGGGTAAAAAGGCAAACTGGTTAAACGCTATACATCACGACGGGTTAACATGGACACAGGTATCTGACCTGCGTTTTTGGGATAATACGGCAGCCATATTGTATGGCATCAAAGCTATTCCGCAAAATTTTTTGCTTGACAAAGATGGCAGGATCATCGCTATAAACATCAAAGGAGAAGATCTGAATAAAAAACTGATGGAACTATTCCCTAATTAAAATCGGTATAAAGCCCTGAAGGCGGAGCATGCTGTTTACTCAGTCAATGCACAATAGCGGCATTCCGCTGAACATCAGGTATGAACGCAGGCACCCTCCGGCGCTCGTTCCCCGGATTATGGGAAATAAGCGCTTGAGGGTGTCTGGATTTATAGGGATTTTGCCGGGTGATTCGACGGATGATTTTAATAACCTTCATACCCCTATATTTGTACGTGTGGGAACTTTAGTTTAGCATAGGCTCCTAATTTCAATCTAATGAATAAAAAACTACTCCTGGTTACCCTTAACTTATTTAAAATATTGGCACTGCGTGAGGCAGATATTGCAAAACATACCATAATGAAGCTTGGACAATACCTGCGAGCAGGATCAAAAAGAACGTTGTTTCCAAATTTTTTTCTGTTCTCATTAACGCTTAACATGCTGCTGCCTGGTTTATCTGCCGACGCTAAAATGCATGGTACTGTTTACCGTACAGTTGGTCGGCGAATGATGTCACATCAGAAAACAGATGAAGGGTTGCAGCCAATGTCGGGCAACCAAGCACAACCGGAGTATCATGCTAAATCTTTATTCGGCACAGAGAGAATTAATGGGCATTATTATTTTACTATTCCCGATTCTATATTAGGCCGGGAGATGATCGTTATAACCCGATTACTAAAGTCTCCTCCTAACATATCTGTTGAACAGGAGCAATTTGGCGGAGAAAAGTTGAATACACAGGTTTGGAGATGGGTACAGCATGATAATAAAATATTTATTGAAGTTACTGATTATAGCAAAAGGGCCGCAAACTCCACAAACATGCTGGACGCATTGAATAGTTCAAACTTGAATACGATACTTTATGCATTTGAGATTATAAAAAAAGACGGGGCTAATCATACTTCAAAAATAGATGTGACGGATTTTTATAATGGGGATATAGGAGCGATAGGGATTTCATCGGCTCTACGTAAAGCATATAAGATAACTACCCTTGATGCTTCCCGGAGTTATATTGACACTATAAAAAGTTTCCCCAAAAACATTGAGGTAAAGAGTTTAAAAACCTATAAATCTGAAACATCACCTACTGATAATACAAATGGAGCGATCACATTTGAGTTGAATACCTCCATGTTGCTCTTACCGGAAATATTAATGCGCCCCAGGATTTTTGATATCCGGGTACGATATTTTCGTGACGAGTACACCGATTTCGGCAATGGACAGGATCCGGCTGAAACGATGTCAATTATTGACCGGTGGCGGCTTGAACCAAAAGATACCGCAGCCTATAAACGTGGCGAATTGGTAGAGCCTAAAAAACAAATTGTATTTTACATTGACCCTGCCACCCCAAAAGAATGGGTGCCCTATTTCATTAAGGGCGTAAATGCCTGGCAAAAAGCTTTTGAAGCCGCCGGTTTCAAAAATGCTATTGTAGGTAAACCTGCGCCGAGCCCCGAAGAAGACCCGGAGTTTAGTACTGAAGATGCACGTTATAATGTTATCCGTTATTTCGCCTCTACCGAAGGAAATGCTTATGGACCGTCGATCACCGACCCAAGAACAGGCGAAATTATAGAAAGCCATTTATGCTGGTACCATAATCAAATTAAAGAACTGCACGACTGGTACTTTATACAAACCAGCGCGGCTAACCCAAGAGCCCGTAAAATGTCATATTCGACAGCAGAAATGGGCGATTTGATCTGCACAACCATCTCGCATGAAATTGGGCATACGCTTGGCTTGCCGCATAACTGGGGTGCCAGTAATGCCTATTCAACTGACTCCCTGCGTTCGAAAAGCTTTACCGATCATCATGGAACTGCTGCATCCATTATGGATTATGCCCGTTTCAATTACGTGGCGCAACCAGGCGATGGTGTTACGCAATTCAATCCTCAGGTAGGGGAATATGATCTTTGGGCAATTAAATGGGGTTACAGCTGGTTTCCGGGCAATCAATCTCCTGAAAAGGAAAAGCAATTGCTTAATAAATGGGTGAACGAAAGAGCGAATAATAAGCTTTTCTTTTTTGGGCAGGAGATGACCAATTATGATCCCCGATCTCAAAATGAAGATTTAGGGAATAACGATATGGTTTCGGGCAGGTATGGTATCGCTAATCTTAAACAAATATTGCCGCATTTAAAGGAGTGGACCTATCAGCCGGGAAAGGACGAAAGCGACTTACTTGACTTATACAAACAGGTTATTCAGCAATATTTTCAGTATGGCCGCCATGCGGTGCCTTACATTGGTGGCGTATACCGCAATTTTAAAACCTATGACGAACAGATTAAAGCATACACGCCCGTAGAAAAGGCCCTGCAAAAAAGTGCCGTAACATTTTTAAGTGAGGAAGTTTATAAAACACCACAGTGGCTGCTTGATAAACAGGAACTTAGTGAGGTAGATAATGCCTTAATTGTAAATAAGATACAGGAAATTCAATACGAAAATCTTTCAAGTGTTCTTACTGTTTCCCGCCTTGCCCGAATGCTTGATAGTCAAGTGAAGCAGGGGAATGCCGCTTATACAGTTCAGGAATTACTTGATGATTTATACAAAGCTATATTTGTATCACCAAGTCCGGATATTTTTCAACGGAGTTTACAGCGCGAATATATTGAACTGTTGAAAAAACTGATTACAGACCATAATCAACCTATAGCTTATACGCCATGGATTGAGGATGATGTGCAGGGAAGTCCGCCCATCAATGTTTCAATGACTGACATTACGCCATTAGTGACGGCACAATTAAAATTCATCAGAACTAATTTACCCTTGGGTACTAATGATTTGATGAAAGCGCACTGGAGCGATCTGCAAAGCCGGATTGCTGCAATAATAAAACAACAAAGCGATAAATAACTGCAAAAGATCTAAACTTGTTCAGGCTTATCAATAAAGTGATAAGCCTGAACTAATTAATTGCTTAAATAAACGCTACCCTTCACATCCGTAATTACTGAGCAAAGTCCTTATTTTGAACGGGCTCTTTAAATCCTGTATTAGCCCATATTTTAAATAGCCAGCCTCTTTTTTGCTTTATTTCTAATAAAGTTCATGAATCATAAAGCAAGCTGATTTTGTTCCCGCATACTTATCAATGCCTCCACGGCAATTTTGTCCGCTTGAGCCAGATATAATTTTTTCCCATTGCATAACTCCGCAGTTTTGGTTCAGAAATCAGGGTGATCATACACCCGGATAACATTTATCCATAACATGATGAAGACTAAATATTGCCTCTTTTTTATCTTTTGCCTGGCTGCCGCCGCAGCCAATGGCCAGCAAAAGTGGAACTTGAAAAATTGTATTGCTTATGGCCTTAAAAATAACCGCAGTAATAATATTTACGCTAATGACCGTAAGGCAGCCGATGCGCAAAGCAAAGAAGCGCTTGCCGCTTATCTTCCGGCCTTTAATGTAAGCGGGTCACTCGTTGATAATCTTAAACTGCAGGAGTCGGATATTCCTGCCGGTATCCTTGGTCCAAAGGATATCAGAATAGCCCTTACTCAAAAGTACAATTCTATCGGTACTGCCGAAGTTGATCAAACTATTTATGATCAGTCATTACTCACCGGCTTAAAAGCAAATAAATACAGTAAACAACAAGCCGATCTCAACATTCAGCAAAACCAGGAAACGATCATTTATAACATTAGTACAGCTTATTACCAGATCTATGTTTACAGGGAGCAACTATCCTTGCTGCAGGTAAATCTTGATACTTATGAGCGCCAGTTAAAACTATCGGCTTTACAGGTGAAAAAGGGAGTGGTTTTACAATCCGATATGGATAAGGTATCAGTAAACTACAATAACACCCGCTCGCAGGTAAGTGTTGCACAAAGTAACCTGGAACTATCACAAAATCAATTGAAAAACTATATGGGCTATTCGCTGGATAGCACATTGGATATTGAAACCGCTACAACCGTGGCTCCGGCAGAAATTTTAATCCAGAATGAAAATGCCTTCCAGGCAACCAACCGATCTGATTATCAACTGGCACAGGTAAATGCCGATCTGCTCGCTATCGATCAGAAAAGCATCAGGGCGCAGGCTTTACCCAAACTTACTGCTTATGCACGTTATGGCGCGGTTGGTTTTGGTAACGACTTTGGTCCGGCTGTTAACCAGCTTTCATCGTTCTCGGCCGTAGGCATCAAGTTGGTTATCCCGCTTTTTGATTTTAAACGCAATGCTCAATACGATGAGGCGAAGTACAAACAGTATGACGCGAGGGAGAACATCCTGCTTGATGCTGATAATTTCAAGCTGGAATATGAAAATGCCAAAACCAAAATGGTTAAAGCGCAAAGTGATGTAGACAATAACAGCCGTAATATTGAACTGGCTACATCGGTATTTAAGACCACTGATCTACAGTACCAAAAAGGAGTAACAGACCTAACCGATTGGCTAAACGCGCAAAGCTCCTTAAAAGAGGCTGAAAACAACTACCTCACCTCGCTATATAATTTTTACCTGGCCAGGATAGACCTCGAAAAATCAAACGGAACACTTAAAAACTTTTACAACTCCTTATAATCAATCGCTATGAAACGCAAATATATTACCGGTATAATAGTAGTAGCCATTATACTTTTAATCACCCTAAAGCTTGCTGCCAACAAAAAACAGCTTAACGAGCGGAACAAACCTGTTGTTAATTCAAACATCCGGATCCCGGTGAAAGTGGCAAATGTTGAATATCATCAATTAGATGTCAGCATTAAAAAAACAGGTACACTGGCGCCTTTTAAAGAAGCAATAGTTTTAGCACCAGTTAGCGGAACCATTAAATACCTGAACTTTAAATTAGGCGACCATGTGCGCCAGGGACAAGTAATAGCCACTATGGATAGCCGTTTGTTGATGCTCGATCTGCAAAAAGCAGCAACGGATAAAGCTAAATATAAAAATGACCTGGATACCTATACCGATCTGTATAATGGCCATGCCGCCACCCAGGAAAAGCTGAACGAGGTGAAGCAGGATTATGATAATGCCGAAACACAATTCGACCAAGCCAGGAAACAACTGGAAGATGCAGGCATTAAAGCGCCTACTACAGGCATAATTTCTGTAAAGGATGTAGAGCAGGGTGTATATGTAAATGCTGGTTCCAGCATAGCAACCGTGGTTAATGATGCTGAAATAAAAGTGCAGGTTAACCTTACAGAAGATGAAGTTTACCGTGTAAAACAAGGGCAGCATGTTGATATCACAACGGATGTTTATCCAAACAAAATATTTAATGGCAGGATCTCCTTCATTAGCCCGCAGGCAGATGCTACCCATAGCTTTTTGGTTGAAGTGATTGTTGAAGGCGATCCTAATTACGTGCTGCACCCGGGAACTTTTGTAAACGCCGACTTCGCGAAGCATACGCAGCAACAAGTATTAATGATCCCGAGGGAGGCACTTGCAGAAAGTATTCAAAATGCATCAGTTTATGTGGCTGAAGGTGGCGCGGTAAAGCAAAAAACAGTGGTTACCGGCCGTGAGATGGGTGATTATGTAGAGATCATCAGCGGGCTGGATAAAAATGATGTGGTAGTACTGTCGGGGCAGATCAACCTTAAAGATGGTACCCCGGTAATTATATCTAAATAATAAATATATGTCAGTTACAGAAGTTGCCATAAAAAGACCGCTACTGATCGTAGTGATCTTTACCGTGCTGATTGTATTCGGTATTGAATGTTATTTTCAATTGAATTATAACCTGTTGCCGAAAATTCAGATCAATACCATAAGTGTAAGCACAATATATAAAGGCGCATCGGCCGCCGAAGTTGAAACATCGGTTACAAAAAAATTGGAAGATGCCTTTTCTTCCATCGAGGGATTGGATAAGATTTCTTCTACTTCACAAGAAGGCATCTCGTTGATTACTGTCCAGCTAAAAAGTAATGCAGATGTTGACCAGGCAGAACGGGATGTTCAGCGAAAGGCCGACCAAACACAAAACGATTTGCCCGATGACGCGAAAAAACCGGTAGTTAATAAGATCAGTTTGGATGATGCGCCGGTGATCAGCGCGGGGATTACCTCTAAACTTGATCCGCGTGAACTGTATGATTTGATAGATAAACAGCTTAAAGCCGTATTGCAGAATGTGCAGGGCGTTGGGCAGGTGAATATAATAGGCGGCGATCAGCGTGAAATAAAGGTTAACATTAACCAGGATAAATTAAAGGCTTACGGCTTGGGTATTGTGCAGGTTACGCAGGCCATCAGCAATGCTAACCAGTCGTTCCCGGCAGGTAGTTTGGAAACAAAAGATCAGCAGTTATCAATCTTGTTTGATGCCAATGTAACCGATGTTGCGCAAATGCGGAAGATCATTATTGCGCAGGATTCCAAAGGCGGGATTGTTTACTTGCAGGATATTGCCGATGTTGAAGATGGAATAGCGAAGCCTACGGCGATTAATCATATCAATGGCGTACCATCCATCGGCATCCAGATCATTAAGCAAACAGATGCCAACGCGGTTGATGTGAGCAAGCTTACTAAAGCCGCGTTTGCTACCATTGAGCAGCAGTATGCAAAGGATGGGATCAAATTCAGTATTTCAAGAGATCAAAGTTTATATACGCTGGCATCGGCCGATGCGGTTATGGAAGATTTGGGACTTGCAGTACTGATAGTAGGAGTGGTGATGCTGGCTTTTCTGCATAGTTTCAGAAGTTCCATGTTTATTTTGATCGCGCTGCCATCATCTATCATTCCAACTTTTATCGCCATGTATTTGATGGGCTTCTCGTTAAACCTGATGTCGTTAATGGCTATGTCGCTGGTAGTAGGAATCCTGGTGGATGATTCTATCGTAGTGCTGGAAAACATTTACCGGCATCTAGAAATGGGCTCAGACAGGGTTAAGGCTGCATTAGATGGGCGGAGCGAGATCGGTTTTACTGCATTGGCAATTACTTTGGTAGATGTGGTGGTGTTCCTTCCGCTGGCATTAACCGGTGGATTGATCGGCGCTATATTGAGGGAATTTGCTATGGTGGTGGTAATCTCCACGCTGATGAGCCTTTTTGTTTCCTTTACGGTTACACCCATGTTGGCCAGCCGTTTTGGAAAGATAGAAACCATGAACCCTAAAAGCCTTTGGGGTAAGCTGAATCTTGGCTTTGAACATTTTATTGATGTGATTAAAGAGGATTACGCCAAGCTATTAACCATTGTTCTGCATAAAAAGCGTTACCTGCTCTCCATGGTGATCGTAATGATCATTGGTTCATTTTTCCTGATCGCAAAAGGATTTATCGGTACCACCTTTATTCCTGATGGCGACCAGGGCACCGTGATCATGAAGCTGGAATTGGCCCCGGCGGCATCGCTGTATCAAACCAATATGACTACACAACAGGTGGAAAAAGTGCTGCTTTCGCAACACGAAGTAACCAATGTGTTTTCGAGTATAGGGTTTGTTACAGGGAGCGTAGCAGGCACAACCAACAACGCCAACCTTGCGGAACTTACCGTAAGCCTGGTTGATAAAAGCAAACGCAGCATGACCACCCAGGAGTTTGGGCTCGCTATGCAAAAGAAATTAAGCGCAATAGTACCGGGAGTAAAATTCACTTTCGCTACTGTATCGGTATCCGGCGGCAGTAACGATGCGCCCATACAAATTGCCATTAAAGGCACTGATCTGAAAGCCGTAAGATCAACCGCTGAGTTGTATAAGAAATTAGTATCTACGGTTCCAGGTACCCAGTTTGTAGAGCTTTCGGTAAAAGATCAAAAACCGGATATTGAGATCAACCTTAACCGCGATAAAATGACCATGCTGGGCATTGATGCCAGCCAGGTTGGTAACGCGCTTGATAACTCCTTCAGCGGTAATGATAAAAGTAAATTTAAGCAATCGGATAATGACTATGATATCCTGATAGGGCTGGACAGTTTTGATAAAACCAATATAAACGATGTAAAAGACCTGTCTTTTGTGAATAGCAACGGACAAAGTTTTCAGCTTTCACAATTCGCCGATGTAAGAGAGGCACTTGGTGAGAGTGTGTTACAGCGCAGTGACCGGATAAATGCAATTACCGTTAATTGTAATGTGGTAGGTCGCCCGGTAGGTACAGTAGCTGCTGACATTAAACTAAAGCTGGCGAAATATAAACTGCCGGAAGGCATAGCCGTAGAATATCTTGGCGATGTAAAAAACCAGGCAGATGCTTTCGGAAGTTTAGGGCTGGCGCTCATAACCGCGGTTATGCTGGTGTACCTTATTATGGTTGCGCTATATGAGAGTTTGATCTATCCGTTTGTGGTACTATTTTCTATCCCGGTAGCGCTAATAGGGGCGCTGTTAGCCCTGGCGCTGAGCATGCAAACCTTGAATATCTTCTCTATCATCGGGGTGATCATGCTGCTTGGGCTGGTATCCAAAAATGCCATTCTGATCGTTGATTTTACCAACCAGTTAAAAAATGAAGGGCGAACCGCAAAAGAAGCATTGGTTGAAGCAGGTAAAGAGCGCCTGCGCCCCATATTGATGACCACCTTCGCCATGATTTTGGGTATGCTTCCTATCGCGACTGCTGCCGGGGCTGGCTCTGAAATTAAGAATGGTATGGCATGGGTAATTATCGGCGGACTCACCAGTTCTATGATACTCACCCTGTTTGTAGTACCATCAGTGTATATGATCATCGAGCACCTGATCAACAGATTTCAGAAGAAGCCGGAACCTGAAGTTATAGCACGCCCATCTTTATCACATGGTTAAAGCCAGTGCCGGTTAGTATAGTTTTTTAAATGTTGTGTATTGTATAAATAGACCACTACTAGCCGGTAACACTGGTTTACAAAAAGTTTTTGCGACATATCTCTATAAAATAAAACATCTAAAAATGAAAAAAACACTCATCATATTTATCTGCCTGAACATATTGGCAGGTTACTGCTATTCCCAAACAGTAATGCAGTCTGCGAAACAAAAAAAGATCGATTCGGTCAAAGCGATTTATCTTGATAATGCCGCTATTTCCTATCCGCTGTTCCGCCAGGCTTCATTATCTACCGAAGTTATTGGCAATGCCAATACTACCGGAGATTTATTTGGGAGCCCGTTATTTAAAGGGAAAGTGAATATGACAAGGGAAAAAGCTGATTTTAATCTTCCATTTGCCGCGTGGGGTAAAAATAACCTAGTTGGGACATTTAGTTACATCAATCAGCACTATAACATATCGCAGGTACAGGATTATAATGTGCAGGTGCCCATCAGAGATATGAATTTTAATACACAGACCATAGGGTTTTCAATAAGTTATTCACGCCACGATTCACTCTTTAACCGGCCAGTTATTTACAGCGGAACACTTGCCAGCTATACCGATCAGTTGTCATCCATTCAAAAAGTAAGCTATTTAGGTACAATGGTGTTTCCTCTTAAGCGTACAGCTACTAATTCGCTCAATATTGGCCTTGCTGTAATTGTTGATCCATCCTCATTTTTCCCGGTTCTGCCTGTTTTTAGCTATTGGCACAGATACAATAATACTGAGTTGTTTCTCGACCTACCAAGCCGTATAGCATTGCGCAGGCAATTGAGTCAGAATAGTTGGTTGGAGGTAAGTACAGAACTAGCCAGCACCTTTTCATTTTTCAGCATAAATGAACCGCCTTTGCCCCAGGATGCCCAATACACACTTATCGAATTAAAAACAGGCCCATCCTATGAATATCGCGTTGCTAAAAAGGTGATTTTAGGTGTATATGGTGGTGCTTTTTCAACTATAGATTCCAGGCTTTCGAAACGTAATGCCGATTGGAAAGATTATTATGTCAGGAACCATACTAAAGCAGCACCGTATTTGAACTTTACAGTTTCATTTTTGCCATTTATGAAGCCGCTCAATAAATAGGGCTTATCAATAGAAATCCAACTATAATGCGGAACTTAGTTTAGCACAATGAAAAACATATTTTATAAAATATCCGAGATCTTCCCCATGAGGAAGATGGTAAGGATCGCGTTTTTTTCTACCCTTACATTCGCTGTGATATTATTCCTGATGGGGTGGATGGAACTTGGCGATGTGACAAGTTCATTGATCAATCAGCTTACCTATTTTATATTGATACTGGTGATGAATTTTATCGCATTATTTATCATTTATCAGTTGTATGACAGGAATGTGCGGGATGTTAAATTAACCTTTTATGCTTTTTTCCTGGTATCAATTTTGGGTTCGGTGCCAATGATGCTAAATGATCAGCTTATAGCGTACTTAATGGAAAAAAGAATTGTATTGCATGACACCAAACCCCATCTGCACAACGTAAGTTTCTTCTTATATGCAATACTTCAAAGCGCTTTGGTAACATTTTTTGTAGTTACCTGGCAGGTATTGGTACTATCGCAAAACGAAAGGATGAGAATAGGGCTTGAAAATGCTGCACTTAAAACGGCAAATTCGCAGGCAGTTAACCAATTGTTATTACAGCAAATTCACCCTCATTTCTTCTTTAATGCGCTGGCCACAGTTAAGTCGCTTATTTATAAACAACCGGAAGTTGCATCAAGCTACCTGGTTAAGTTGTCGAATTTTTTGAGGACATCCATGTCATCCATGAATATCAGCACAGCGACGCTTGCCAAAGAAATTAATTTTTGTTCGGATTACCTGGAATTACAAAAGGTAAGGCTTGGGGACGCGTTGTTTTATACTATTAACATAGATGAATCGGTGAGCGCTAACACTTTTTTGCCTGTATTTACACTACAATTGCTTGTAGAGAATGCTATTAAGCATAATTCCTTTTCGGAAGAGGAGCCTATGCATATTGAAATTAGAGAAGCCGATGGCATTGTTACCGTGATAAATGATTACCGGCCCAATAATGACAAAGAGCATTCGCTCGGTAGTGGCTTAACTAATTTAAAGGAACGCTACCATACACTTACCGGGGGCGAAATTAATGTACAGATAGGCCAATCAAATTTTTATGTCAGTTTAAATTTAATTACAAGTGAAGATAATAATCATAGAGGATGAAAGAAATACCGCTGAAGACCTTAAGGAAACTATCCTGAAGATTCAGCCGGATGCAAGAATTATGGCAATGTTACACTCGGTAAAGGAAGCATTAGCCTATTTCGCGGAAAGTGAAAAACCTGATTTGTTGTTTTGTGATATCCAGTTGGGCGATGGCACCAGCTTTGAAATACTGAGTAAAGCGCAGATAAAAACTCCTGTAATATTTTGTACAGCTTATGATGAATTTGCATTAACTGCATTTGAAACCCATAGTATAGCTTATATTATGAAGCCGTTTGATATGGCCACTGTAGGCAAAGCATTGGCAAAATATCGTGATTTTAAGGATATGCTTAGCCCGATTAATCATAACCTTATACTCGAAATGCTGGAGAAAAGGAGCAAAGGTGATAACCGTATGCTGGTCAGATACCAAGATAAAATACTGCCGGTTGCTTATGCCGATATCGCTTTGTTTTTTCTGGAGCATGAACTGGTACAGCTGGTAACTTTTGATAACAAATCATATTTTGTACAAAAGAGCCTTGAAGAACTGGAAAAACAAATGGGTGACAATTTTTACCGGGTGAACAGGCAGTTTTTAGTCAACAGGGAGGCTATAAAAGATGTTTCTACCAGTATTACCCGTAACATCACTATTAATTTAAAATTCAATTTCACCAATAAGCCGGTGGTGAGTAAACAAAAAGCCACTAGTTTTTTGGATTGGCTTACATAATTGCAGCTATTTATAGGTTGCTATTTTAAACTGGTTTATATAAACGTGGATGAAAAAAATAAGCGGCTGAAATATTCAGCCGCTTATTTTACACAACAAATTCTGCAATAATTAATTATTTAGGCAGTGTAGCCATAAAATCAAGAATATCTGCTCCTATCTCTGTTACATTAGTTTCGAGGGCAAAGTGGCCGGTGTTATAAAATTTCACCGTAGCATCCGGAAGGTCCTTTTTATATGCCTCGGCTCCGGCAGGCAGAAAGTAAGGGTCTTTATTTCCCCATACAGCTAATAACCTTGGATGATAGGCTCTGAAATATTCATGAAATTTTGGATATAGCGCTACGTTAGTCCTGTAATCTTTCACCAAATCCAGCTGGATCTCTATGTTGCCCGGCCTGTCCAGGAAATGCTGGTCAAGTGTATAGGTTTCAGGCGCGATTAATGACGGATCGGACACGCCCTCATGATATTGAAACCAGGTTGCTTCCTTAGAAACAAAATCTTTAAGCGAATCACGGTTTGCTTGTGATGGGTCTTTCCAATAACGCTGTATCGGGTTCCATTCGTTACTTAACCCCTCTTCATAGGCATTGCCATTTTGGGTGATGATACCGGTTATCTTTTCGGGGTTAGCCATTGCTAATCTTAGGCCAACAGGGGCACCGTAATCAAAGATATAAACGGCAAAGCGTTTCATGTCCAGTTTGTCAATAAATGCCTGTACAGTACCTGCCAGGTTATCAAAAGTATATTGAAACTTATCGTGGTCTGGTGCATCAGAATAGCCGAATCCAGGAAGATCGGGAGCAATAACATGATATTTTTTGCTCAGGATAGGTATCAGGTTTCTGAACATATGTGAAGAGGTAGGATAGCCATGCAGTAATAAAATGGTTGGTGCATCTTTAGGTCCTGCTTCTCTGTAAAATAAATTTAATCCGTTTACTTTAATAGTGCGATAGTGAATTGAAGTATTTTCCATGACTTGTATATTTAAGTTTGACTGTTGAATTGATTGTGCCTTACCTCTGTTAATTAATAACAAGTTAAACATAAATTGAATTGATGTTTTTTTCATTTTGTTTTTGTTGAATCAAAATTAAGTATGATATTTGATTATATAAAACGATTAATTGTGATTTAATAAATCACTTTTTATGATTAATTAAAATGAACACTAACGATCTTAAAATATTTGAAGCGGTGGCTACCAGCGGTAGTTTTACCAAAGCAGCCGCGGCTATGTTTACGGTTCAGTCAAACGTAACTGCACGGATTAAAAGCCTGGAAGATGAGTTTGGTGCCGAACTTTTCATCCGTACATCCCGAAAAGTGGAACTTACACCCGGCGGGCAAACATTAATGCAATACTGTAAGCAGATCGGTTACCTGATTGAAGAAGCTAAAACCAATATCCAAAGCAGTAATAAAGTTAACGGGAGTTTGAAAGTTGGCTGTATTGAAACAACAATGGCATTAAAGGTCCCCGAAATATTGAATCGCTTTGAAGAGGATTATCCGGATGTTGAACTGGAGTTTAAGTCGGATATGCGAAACAACCTCATAAACGACGTATTAAATTATAAGCTGGATGCCGCATTTGTATCAGCGCCGGTGAATATTAACGGATTAGCGCAGATCAATATTAAAGAAGAGCAATTGGCTATACTGGCATCATCGAAGGGGCCGAAATTAAATGAATTACTCACAAAACAACCGTTAAAGATTATCGTATTTGATGAGGGGTGTATCTTCAGAGCAAGGCTTGAATCATGGCTTAGTTCTAAGGGAATTGTTCACTACAAAAGCATAGTATTAAACTCTATTGAAGGCATAATTAATTTTGTTGAGGCCGGACTCGGTATTAGTTTACTGCCCGAAGAAGTAATTTCCAGGTATTATGCAGGAAGGAACATCACAACTCATAGTTTAAGCAGGCAATTGGGCACCATGAATACCATACTGATTTTCAGAAAGGGCGTGCCCCAATCAAGGGCATTGCAAGCATTTGTTGACGGGTATCAGTTAGCGGAGCCTGTTGTTTGCTGATGTGTAAGTTTATAACTGATAATAGATATTCACGTTTAAAAAACCTGGTGAATGTAACAATGAAAACAAGCTTCATTCAAATTCAGGATATTAATATATCTTGGGAGCGTAAATCACGCTCCTTTTTTCTGCCATAAGATGAAACATTTAATAAAATTTCTTACGCTCATTCTGCTGCTTTCCAGTGGGTTAACCACTTTTGGCCAGGCAGATCAACTCATTAAACAATTACATAACCCGGATGATAAACATGTGATGGTAGTTGCCCATCGCGGCGATTGGCGAAACGCCCCCGAAAACTCTCTCCAGGCCTATAAACTAGCTATTGAAATGGGTGTGGATGTGGTTGAAACCGACCTTAATGAAACCAAAGATGGTGTAATTGTAATTATGCATGACGGAACAATAGACCGCACAACCGACGGAAAAGGAAAGCCATCTGATTATACACTCGCCGAATTAAAAAAGTTTCACCTGAAGAACGGATTGGGCATAGCGACAAGACATACTATTCCCACGCTACAGGAATTAATGGAACTGGCAAAAGGGAAAGTATTAGTTAACCTGGATAAGAGCTACCAATATTACCGTGAAGCGTATGCTGTACTAAAAAAAACAGGTACACTACAACAAGCAATATTTAAAACGGATGTACCTTACCGGGAAGTACGGGCTAAATATGGGACATTATTAGATAGCATTACCTTTATGCCGGTTATTTATATTGATAAACCAACGGCTCATACCACCATTGATGAATATCAGCACGAAATTAAACCGGTGGCTTTCGAATTGATCTTCCCTGCTGATACTTCTAAAATTATTCAGAATGCCGGTTTTATCAAGGCAAATCATTCCAAAATATGGATCAATGCCCTATGGCCCTGGCTAAACGGAGGCCATGATGATGACAAAGCGGTTGAAGAAAATGATAAGAAAGATAGTTGGGACTGGCTCATAGCCCATGGTGCTACCATGATACAAACAGACAGGCCAAGGGACTTGCTGAATTATTTAAGGAGCAAATCGCTTCATAGATAATAGGTGCCAGGATTTACTTTTGTGCCCGTAAGACGATTTTCCATAAGACCGTTAAAAACCGCGTTTATATCAGCAAAGCCGGGGTTTAAATGAAATGTCAGCTAATTTCCAAAACGCTGGTACTATTGGTATCAATACACGTAACCTGAACTTTATCGATGTGTTATTGCTTGCGCAAATAGTTTTGGTGCATATCTTTCTTCAGCGGTCACTACTACACCGCCAAACGGTTTTAACATCAGTTTCCGCAAGCACACCAGATAGTGTGTCCTGAAAATATACCAAAACGTTCCTGCTTATCATTTTTTGCTTTTAATGCTACACCGGGTTCTGCGCCGCCATAAGGGCAATTTTACCAAAACCCGTTAGCTTTGGCCCATACTTCAAAAAGTTTCGACCACTCGTGTACCGGGGAGTCTTCATTACCCATACCCCAACCATGCCCACCAGTCTGGAATAAATGTAACTCGGATAAGACATTATGTTGCTGTAAGGCAGCATACATCATTTTACTGTTTTCAACGGGTGAGATCGGATCATCAAGCGCTTGAGCCAGGAAGGTCGGTGGTGTATTTTCATGCACATGCAGTTCTGCCGAATAAGCTTTTTCCTGCTCCAGGCTAGGATTATCACCCAATATTTCCTTTTTAGCATGCGTTTTATTGTAAGGCGGCAACATGGTGATAACAGGATAGAGAAGTGCTGCAAAATCCGGGCGTGCGTTTAAAAGATCAATATCATCGGTTGGTGTGTATAATTGTTTTTTAGGCTCAGTTGCTATCATGGCTGCTAAATGGCCACCTGCGGAAAAGCCCATAATTCCTACTTTATTTCCGCTGAAACCTAAACGGGGAGCCAGGCTACGAATGAGGCGCATGGCGCGTTGCCCATCTTCAAAAGGAACATCGGGGCTTGACCAGCCTTCGTCAGGCAGGCGATAAATCAGTTCAAAAGCGACTACACCTTTTGATTGCAGCCATGCTGCGACAGGCCCACTTTCTTTACCTTTTTCCAGGTGTGCATAACCGCCACCACTGATAACCAGCATAGCTGCTCCGTTGGGATGTATTGGACGGTGTACGATTAGTCTTGGCTGCGAAATTTTAGTTATAGATCCTTTTTCGGATACTTTTTCTCTTCCGCGCGGACCGGGCCCGTCAGGTATTTTTCCATTCCACAATGAGATTTCTTCTTGTCTGTTAACTGATTGGGCATCTACCTGGCTGACCGTGAGGAAAACAAGACAAAACAGCACGGTTTTTAAGGGTAATTTAATTGTTGTTTTCATGAAATAGAATAAAGCAGGATAGAGTGGGAATTATAAGTTTGGTTTAATCTAAAAAATTATTTAATGTGCCTTATCTAATTACCTGAAGGCCTATCAGCACTACAAGGATAAAAATTTTACTATACTGGGGGTTTCACTGGATCAGCCGGGTGAGAAAAACGCCTGGTTGAATGCCATCAGAAAGGACAGCTTGTTGTGGACACAGGTATCCGATCTGAAGTCCTGGGACAACGAGGTGGCTAAACTATACGGGATACGGGCGGTGCCCGCGAATTTCTTATTGGATCCCAGTGGTAAAATTATCGGTAAGAACCTTGTTGGCGAGGAACTGAACCGTAAGCTGAAGGAGATATTAGGCGAATGAGGATGAATAGTATATTGCGGACAATGATCATTGGCGTAGTATTTTTACCTGGCGGCACATTGTTTTCCTGTAACGTAAAGCATGATATGACCACAGTCAGCCCCAGGGCGGACACGGTAAAGACAGGCCTTGTTACCGTGGAAATGGTCTGCGGATCGGGGAACACAAGCCTGCCACTGGATTTTGACGCACTTGTTGTCGTTCCTTACAATGTCAAAATTAACCGGGTGGGCAGCCGGAGCAGGATTACCTGGAAATTCCGGATGAAGGACCCCGAAGAAATCAACATGTTAAAAACGCAGTTACTGGGGATCGGAACGGTGGAAAACATCGTCATAGATATCCGCTGAAGCTGTTATCAGGGGCTGGTGCCATGTCCTTCGTATATGATACGCTATACTGGTGGATCTCCTGCAGAACGGTCGTCTTTTAAGGCGGCCGTTTCTTGCAATACTGGCGCGGCACAGCCTGCTCTGTGCTGGTCGCGCCCGTCCGGGTTTATACATGATCGATGGTAAACCGGATGGACATAATTACGCCCTGGTTTGACTCAAGCAGGAAGTTTCCTTTTAACTGGTTCGTCAATCCCTTTATCAGGTTCATGCCAAGTGACCGGGCCTTATTAATATCAAAGCCCGGAGGCAGACCTGCACCGTTATCCTTTATCGTCATCGTAATGCGGTCATCCGCAGCTGACATACACACCCTGATCTCTCCCTTGCGGTTGTCAGGAAATGAATATTTGATGGAATTCGTGATCGCCTCGTTAAGAATAATCCCGACAGGAATGGCCTGGGATACATCCAGCACAACAGGTGCAATGTGATGAGTAATAACAACGCTGTTATCTGTTCCGTTAATAGATTCATCCAGGTAGTTGATCAGTTCGGGGATATAGGAGGCCATGTCGACCTGCGTGATATGCTCAGAACTGTAAAGCTTCTGATGGATTAAAGCAATGGAGTGTACCCTGTTCTGACTATCCTGGATTGCTGCAATTGCCGCATTGTTGTTGAGGTAGGCAGACTGGGAATCCAGCAGGCTCATGACAATATGCAGGTTGTTTTTTACCCGGTGGTTCACTTCCCTTAGCAGTAGGTCCTTGTCTGCAAGTAAGGTGTCTTTTTCCGCCAGTGTTTTTTCCAGGGAAGCATTTTTTTCATTGATCTCCCTTTGTTGAACGTTCAGGAGGAGATTGCTCCGCCTTTTATTCCGGTATCCAACGTAAGCCAGTCCTGAAATGATAATCAGCGCCAAAGTTCCGCCTAATGTTAAATTGCGCTGCAAGCCTACTTTCTGCAGTTCAGTGCGGTCAGTAAGGCCCCTCGCCTCCAGGAGTTTGATGGATTGCTCCTTTTCCCGGGTCTCATATTTTATCTTCAGGTTTTCCAACGCCCTAAGCTGGGTCGCATTATAAACTTTGTCATATAACTCGACATGTTTAACAAGGTGCCGGAAAGCGGAGGTGAAATTGCCGGCAGCCGAATCGATCTTTGAAAGGTCTTTTTGCGCCTGACTGGCATAAGCCAGATCGGGCACGGTATGCGTGGTGTTGGCGGTATATTTGTCGAGGTATAGTTTTGCCTTATCATACTGCCCCATTTCTGTATAAAAATGACCAAGCTGAAAATAAGATCTGCCCGCTTGTAGATTGGTGATCTTCACAGCCTGGTTTTCGAGTGATACCGCTGCCAGGTAACTCTTTTCCGCCGCAGCTTTGTTATCGGTCATAGCATAATAGTAGCCAAAAGTCTCCAATACTGTTTGCTTGTCCGAAGGATTATCGGGTGGAAATTTTGAAACATATGAATTAATGAGCCGTAGGGACTCATCCGGTTTACCCTGCTCCAGCAACCTGGAAGAAACGGCAAAAAGCAGGTCATAGCCGATGGCCAGGCCTCCCTTTTCAATGGCTGCATCCAGTGCTTTATGGTCATAATAGTCTGCTTTCGGGTCCTGAACGTCCAGGTGCTCATAAGCAGCACCTAACCTTGCATAAAACAGGCTCATTTCAAAGTTGAGTTTCGTGCGTTCGGATACATCCACCTCGGATAATGCGTGGCTCAGCATTGTAACATGATCCCCGGTAGCTTCTGCAATGCAGGCCAGCTGATCCTGGATAAACTGGGTGTACGGGAATTTAATAGAATCCTGGAGTCGCAATGTGCGGTGCGCACCGGCAGTAGACCGGGCCACATCGCCTGCGGCAAAAGTCAGGTAGGTATAATATGTATCCGATATAACCTCGCGGGTCGGATCTTTGAGCGCATGGTATAATTGAGCAGCTGTTTCCAGGCGTGAAATCCTCAGCGCCGTGGTATCCGGGATAAAGGGGCAATAGGTGGCATAATAATAGTAGGCCTTTGCGAGGGTAGGGCGGTCGGCAGCAGCCTTACAGTTTTGAATGACCAGCCTGATATAATAATCACCTCCGGCCGTGTTCCACTGTTTTAAATAACTTTTTGCGATCAGGATCTCCGTTTGGTTTAACCAGAACCTGGATCCGAGCCGCTCGCTTTCCTTTTTTGCTTTGAATAAATAAGCCAGGGCGCTATCAGCATCGCTCCTGTTTTTTCCGGATTGAAAGGAATAATAAGCGCCGATCAATAACAGCATTTTCAGATGTTCAGCACCTTTCAGCCTGCTTAGCCGGACCTTCGGGGCCACGGGGTCCTGCTTTTCAAGCCAGGAAATGTCCATGTTGCTGAACTCGCTTTCCAGTCCGTCCAGGATGACGGGTGACCTTGGCAGTTTAATCCATCGGCTTGCCGCGATTAAACTACTGTCCAGGTTGATCCGGCCAAGGCTGAGTACATTGTAAAATCCGGAAGATAATTCAAGCAGCAAACGTTGCTTGTCGCCGGATAGCTGGTCAACCTGCGCGCGGAGTTGCCAGGGTATGAAAAATATAAAACAAAAAAACAGATAAACTTTCTTCATATAATAATCTTGTAACAGCGCATCTGATAGTAATAAGCGACACCTTGCCAATTAAGCCGGCGAAGCCTGCAAAATAGATACATGGTCAATTTTAAATTCAACAGTGATCCTGACCCCCTGATTATTTGCGATCTCAAACATTCCTTTTAATTGGTTGGTCAATCCTTTGACAAGGTTCATGCCCAGCGATTTTTTATCATTGTCAAAATCAGCCGGCAATCCGGTCCCGTTATCTTTGATCTGTAGCGTGACCGTGTCGTCAGACAGCCACATACTGACCATAATTTCACCCCGTAGGTTATTAGGGAAAGCATAATGGGAAGAGGTATCCAGCTTTGAAATTCTTTCAGTAGTTAATTCAGGAATAAAAGGGCAATAGGTAGCATAGTAATAATCCGCTTTAGCTTGGGTCCTCAGATCTTGATGTGACTTGCTATTTTGAACGACCAGGTTGGTGAAATAACTTCCTTGTATTATATTATTCTGTTTCAGATAGGCTTTGGCAATCAATATCTCTGTTTGGTTCACCCAGAAGGTCGAATGAAGTGTTTCGGATTCCCGCTTAGCTTTGAAAAGGTAAGATAGGGCACTGTCAGCATCGATGGTAATCTTTCCCGACTGAAACGCGTAATATGCGCCGATGAGCAATAGTGTTTTCAGGTGGTTATTCCCTTTTAAACGGCCAAGCGCTCTTTTGGGTGATTCCGGGTCATGGCGATCTATCCAGTCAATATCCTGTTTTGCGAATTCTTTTTCGAACCCTTCCAGAATGACCGGCGTCCTGCTCATTTTAAGATAAGAGCCGGCAGCAATGAGGCTGGAGTCAATATTGATCTGCCCGACACTTGACACATTATAATAACCGGAGTTCAATTCAAGCAACAGGCGTTGCCGGTCCGTAGGGAAATTACTGAACTGCGCCCTCGCTGATCCTGCGGCGGATAAGAATAATACGGCACATAAGGTTAGTGTTTTCATGTGTAATTAAAATTACCGTTTCATTTCACTAATATACCGCTAAAACCATATATTTTAATTTGTTGATAAACAGTGTGTTGGTTGTTGTAATTGATGCTGCTGCTTCCCATGCCGGTCTTGTCCCTTAGCGGTTAATATCCACCATCAGGAACCAGATATCAAATAACGATTTGATCAGCGAAAAGATAATACCGGGAAGAAGGATATAAAACGAATTTTTATAATGAAAGATCAGGAACAACCCGCTCGCTAAAACCGGGAGTAATGACAACTGCGAGTAAAATAAACTTCTGAAATACTGTTTCTTATAATATTCTTCCACGCTCTTGTAACCCCTGATGTCGAGCCGTGTAATAATGACCCATATCGCTATGCCCATTAAAAGTATCTCACTGCCCAGGACGACAAGTGGCTGATCGGGTACCAGGCATAAGTTAGAAATAATGACAATGTTGGTTAACAGCGTCAATGAACCAAATGCCCTGCTCGGCAAGTGCGCTTTACTGATGCAAAAGATCTTCTTGACGTTGATCGATAGGCCGACAAAGATTAAGCCGGTAAGGCTTGATGCGATCGACGCGGTGGTTGAAAAATAAGTGGACCACATATTCATTTGATGATGTCTCCTTTAACTTTATGGTAATGCGCTTCCCCGGCTTTTGCGCCAAAGATTAACAATGGGCTCATACAACTCTCCGGCCAAATGTTAAGTAATTGTTTTGTAGTTGTTTAATTATTTTTTGGCTATGTCCGTACTTCTAAATATCGAAAATTTAACGACCGGTTAGCGATATAACAAAATCCCGGCAGCTGGTTAGTTGGCCGTTCGTTTTAGCCGGGAGACGGTGTGCTGTGGATGCGCTCATTGTTTATTGCTGCATGGCTTCAATTTTGGCAGTATATCACCGCTCATCTCATTTTCGCTATTTCGAAATAGGTATCAAAATTTTAGCGAAATATACAAGTTGGATTTGGGGCTCGTTATGCGTTATCTGTCTGTTTATTAGTTTGTTATGTGGTTGGCATGTTTCTTGGCTACTGTGGTTGTCATTGAAAACAAAAATTCTTTACTACTAAAAACAATTAATCATGAAACAAACAGTTATTCAAAACAAAAAAACGACAACGGGCAGGCTGACGATGATTGCCGTATGCACCCTCGTTATTTTAGCCATGGGCTTTCGCCCGACCAGGGCCCATGCCCAGGTAAAAAACATCGTACTGGTACATGGCGCCTTTGCCGATGGGTCAGGCTGGCAAAAACTTTATAATATCCTTACGGCGAAGGGTTATAATGTCAGTGTTGTGGGTAACCCGGATCTGGGTATCCCCGAAGACGTAGCGGCCACACAGCGGGTGATTGACCGCCAGGACGGCCCTTGCATCCTTGTGGGCCACTCTTATGGCGGTGCTATCATCACCGTAGCAGGCAATTCACCAAAAGTAGCCGGCCTGGTTTATATATCAGCTTTCGCCCCTGATTCTGGTGAAACACTGGTAGGTCTGTTACAGTCATTTCCGCACGACCCGAAATCAGGTATCCTGCCACCGGACAAAGATGGTTTCGTTTGGTATGACCGCGCAAAATATCATTCCGGTTTCTGCGCTGACCTTTCTGACGCTGACGCTGCGTTTATGGCGGATTCACAATTGCCGACAGCAGTTACCGCCTTCACCTACACTTTTACGGATATCGCCTGGAAGAAAAAAACGACCTGGTATATTGTTGCTGCCCAGGATCACTCTATTCCACCGGACCTGGAACGTAAAATGGGTAAAAGAACAGGCGGAACCGTATCAGAAATTGTTGGCAGTCACCTGATCTTCATTTCTCATCCGGAGGAAGTGGCTAAGGTGGTTGAAGCAGCGGCCAAGGGATCAGCAAAATAAGCCTGATATTAACCGGTTACTAAGCGGCGGGGATTGCCCGTCGCCGGGTTCCGGGAAACATTTTGAAAATTCCACTAACACTTAAATTATGAAATTTACCTATTACGGCCATTCTTGCTTTTCGGTATTTGCCGGGGGCAAATACCTCTTATTCGACCCGTTCATCACACCAAATGAACTGGCAAGCTCCATCAATGTAGATGAGATAAAAGCAGACTACATTTTTATTTCACACGGGCATTACGACCACATTTTTGATGCCGTGCGCATTGCAAAAAATACTGGTGCCATGGTGCTCGGCAACTATGAAATATTTGACTGGCTCAACAAGCAGGGGCTCACAAATAACCACCCCATTAACCCGGGCGGAAAATTCAGCTTTGATTTTGGAACGGTAAAGGCAGTTACTGCCGTCCATTCCAGCAGCTTCCCGGACGGTACCTATGCCGGTGTAGCCAGCGGCTATGTCTTTAAAACCCCGGACGGGAATTTTTATTACGGCGGCGACACAGGCCTTACACTGGACATGCAGCTGATCGCCAGTTGGGCCAAACTTGATTTTGCGGTACTGCCCGTGGGCGACGGGCTGACCATGGGCTTCGAAGATGCCCTGATCGCTGCCGACTTTGTGGGAGCGCCCACTATTGTAGGGGTCCATTATGACACCTTCGGCTATATCAAAATAGACCACGCGGCAGCCGTAAAGACGTTCGCTGCAGAAGGTAAAAAACTGCACCTGCTGGAGGTTGGCGCAATCATCGACCTGGAAAAAGCATCCCGATAAAATCAAAAAAACAATATAAAATAACACAAAACAAGATTAGTTATGGAAACATCTAATGCAACTAAAGTGAAAAACATCGTGCTGGTCCATGGGGCTTTTGCCGATGGCTCCGGCTGGAGAAATGTTTATGAAATTCTTAAAGCCAAAGGATATAAGGTAAGCGTTGTGGGTAACCCGAACACGGGACTGGAGGACGACGTGCAGGCAACCAACCGTGTGCTGGACCGCCAGGACGGCCCATGTATCCTGGTCGGGCACTCTTACGGGGGCGCGATCATTACCGCAGCAGGTATATCACCAAAGGTAGCGGGCCTCGTATTTGTATCGGCCTTCGCGCCTGATGAGGGCGAAGCGCTGGGTGATTTACTTGGCTCCTACCCGCATGACCCGATGTCGGGCATACTGCCGCCGTCAAATGACTATGTATGGTACGACCTGGATAAATACCATTCGGGCTTTGCCGGTGACCTGACGGCATCGGATGCCGCGTTTATGGCGGATTCACAGGTGCCCGCGGCCTTAGCCTGCTTTACCTATAAATTCAAGGATATCGCCTGGAAAACTAAACCGACCTGGTACATAGTGGCGGCGGAGGATCATTCTATCCCACCGGATCTGGAAAGATTTATGGGCAAGCGGACTGGCGGCACCGTTTCTGAAGTAGCGGGCAGCCACCTGATCTTTATTTCGCATCCGGAAGCGGTGGCCAAAGTTATAGAGGCAGCGGCGGAAGGCGCACTGTCCAAATAGCTAAACTGAATACCCGCCCATTTTGAAACCGCAGTCCTGCGCTACAAAATGGGCTTTTTAATACAGCTGATCATGATAGTAAAGATAAACGATATGAAGAAAACGGCAATAGCACTACTCCTTGTGCTTGGATTTCAGGAGGTGCACGCACAAATCAATATAGCTTCTGAAGCCATTTATACCGGCTTGTCTGATAGTGTCAATATCGCTGTGCATAAATCATATAACCGTGTATCGGGTTTTCACCGCTGGCTCTTTGGTGAAAACTACCGTAAAGAATGGGCCGCAACAGAGCGGCTACCGCTCATCGATGTGACCAGGGTTAACGGTGGGCTTACACCTGAACGTTATGGCGGCGGCATGGAAACGAAATCTATCCGGATGAAGGATAAAAACGGGAAAGAGTGGGTAATCAGGAGCGTAGAGAAGGTGCCTGATAAATTATTGCCGGAGAATTTGCGGCAGACTTTTGCCCTTGATTGGGTGGATGACGAATACAGCGGGCAACACCCGTATTCGGCACTGATGGTGCCGCCACTGGCGGAAGCAGCCCGGGTGCCGCATGCCCACCCGGTAATCGGCGTGCTGGTAGCTAACCCTGCTTTGGGGACTTTCAGCACCCAGTTTGCGGGGCGGGTAGTATTAATGGAAGAAAGAGAACCTGTGGGTGAGTCCGAGAACACCTTGAAAATGTTGAAGGACCTGACCTCCAGTCATAATAACCGGATTGACGGCGACGAGTTTTTACGCGCCCGGATGCTTGACCTGCTCATGGGAGACTGGGACAGGCATGAAGACCAATGGCGCTGGGCCAAACAAAAAAATGGGAAAGACCTGGTTTATATCGCCGTACCACGGGACCGGGACCAGGTACTGCATGTGGATCAGGGCCTTTTTCCATCCATCGCGGCCCAGCCGTGGATAGACCCCGTTCTTGGGAATTTTGACGGGAAAATTCCCGAAGTAAAATATTCCCTTTTTAAAACCAGGTTCATACAGCGCTATCCGGATGCACAATTCAGCTACCAGCACTGGATGCAGGTAGTAAACGATTTTGTGAAAGCAGAAACAGATGAGGTATTGGCGGAAGCGGTAAAATGTCTTCCTGTCTCTGCCTATCAAATTAGGGGGAAAGAAATACTGGAAAAACTGAAGGACCGCAGGAGTAATATTCCGGCAGCAATGGATGAATATTTCCGGTTTATCAACCGGATCGTGGATATCAGAGCCAGCGACAGGAACGAGTTGGTGGAAGTTATGGATGGCCCTGATTCCGCCATGCGTATTGTCATGAGTAAACTGAACAAAAACGGGGGGCAGGGCGACCTGATCATGGATGTATCTTATTTACCCTCGGTGACCAAAGAAATCCGGCTTTATATGGAGGGAGGTGCAGATCACCTGGTGATTGATACGCGTAATACCCGCATAAAACTCAGGATAATAGACAGCGCCGGCCTCAAGACCTTCGATATCCGGAATGTAAGCGGGAAGGTCAGTCTGTATGCGGCAAAGGATAGCACCGTTATTACCGGCCGCAGGATCAGCACCCATTTTTCAGCTGACAGCCTGAACACCCGTTTTGTGGCTTCCAATCCCTATAACCTCTGGATGCCGCTGGCAACGGGAGCGATTAACCGGGACGATGGCTTTTTGCTCGGCCTGGGCTTTCGCTATACCGGGCGGGATGGCTTCCGGAAATTACCCTATTCTACCATCCAGGAGGTCATGCTCACACATTCGTTTGAAACAAAGGCATTCCGCCTGTATTATGACGGTCAATGGGTGCAGGCAATAGGTCGGGCGGATATTACCCTTTTCGCATTAGCCGAAGCGCCTGATAATACTATGAACTTCTTTGGTGAAGGCAACAATACTGTTTTAAATAAGACCGGTGATTATCATGAGTTTTACCGTTCCCGGTTTGATCTTTACCAGCTGGACCCCGCATTGCGCTGGCACTTAAGTAAATATACTTCCTTTAGCTTCGGGCCGTCCCTGCAATATTACCACGTAAACCCTGCAGATAATGTGGACAGGGCGGTTAGTCAGCCGGGCTTGATTACTTCTTACGACAGTACCAGCTTTGACAAAGACAAGTCCCATCTTGGATTGATTGCGGAGTTGCGCAGTGACAAAAGGAACAGCAAAATATTGCCTTCTTCGGGTTATTATTTAAATGTGCGCTTGCAGGGTTATGCAGGTCTTAATCAATATTCCCGTGGCTTTGCCCAGCTGAAGCCGGAGTTTGCCTATTATCAAAAAGTGGACAGCAGTGCTGTGCTGGTTTTTTCTGACCGCGTTGGTGGCGGCGTAGGGGTAGGCCCCCCGGCATTTTACCAGTCATTCTTTTTAGGAGGGCAGGGGAATCTGCTCGGTTACCTGCAAAACCGGTTCGCCGGCCAGCAAATGGTATTCAATGATCTGCAGATGAGGCTCCGGTTGGCAAATATCGCCGGATATATACTGCCCGGGCAACTCGGCGTAACCGGGTTTTATGATACCGGCCGCGTCTGGGTAAAAGGTGAAAACTCCGGTACATGGCATAACGGCACCGGTGCTGGGATTTATTTTGCGCCGGCATCATTGACCGTGATCCAGGTGATCGCGGGCCACTCCAATGAAGGATGGTATCCCTACATCTCATTCAATTTTACCATTTAATTAAAAGCAGCTACATGAATTCCTAATGTAAAATCCAATGGGGGCCTTCAAAAACAAAGCATCGGTCATTATTGATCTCCAGTCCAGAGGATATGACCGTGATTTTATCATAAAAGACGAGCATCTCGTTTGTATCCAGACCATGCAGCGCATGTGTCCGGATGATTTTGAGATCATAGAGTCTTACCGTTTTGACGGCAAGGACCGCTCCTGTGATAATTATGTTATTTATGCCATCAGATCAGTTGACGATGAGTTGAAAGGTATCCTGATGGCTTCCTATTGCGCCTTCTCACGGGGGCTTTCCATTCATCTGTGGTCGAAATTATCGGTCAGCTTTAAGTTTTAAACTCAAATTTTTATCATTCATGAACGATCACCATCTGCTGGAAAAAGTAAAAGAATATGTAAGCGCCAGTTTTGAAACTTCACAGGCGGATAACCTGCATTTTCAATACCTCGATCATACAAAATATATCGTTAAATGTGTTCAGAAGATCGCCGGGCACCACAAAGTGGGCAAGAGGGACCTGTGCGCATTGGAAATGGCCGCCTGGTTCCTTGGGTTGGGCCTTTTTATTACAGGTGGGAGCGGGGAGAAGATCGCTGCCGATATGGCCGGCGCATTTCTGGGGAAAGAATTAAAGGATGAGCAGTTGACGGGCCGTGTTGTGGCACTGATACAGGTTGCACAGATGCCGCAAAAGCCGACGGAACTAACAGCAGAAATTATCTGTGACGCGGTTTACTGTTACCTGGGAAAACGTTCGTTTTTGCATACCAGTGAGGATCTGCGCCATGATGCCGCCATTATTGAAGGCAGGGAAATCAGCAGAAAGGACTGGACAGAGAGCAGGATACAGTTGCTGGATGCGCACCGTTATTTTACCGGTTATTGCCTCACCAGATACGACAGCAGGAAAAGGCAGAACCTGGACCACTTAAGGTCTCTGTATGCCTCTCTATCCACAGAGGAGAAAGGACATCATCACAAACAGGCAGGCCCCGCAGCAGAAAACACAAAACCGAGGCCAAGGCCTGAAAAAGGTATAGAAACCATGCTCCGGATCACCGCAGCCAATAATCAGCGCTTAAATGCGCTTGGCGATAAAAAGGCGCATATCCTGATCACTGTAAATGCCATCATCCTTTCCGCCATCATCAGCCTGGTCCTGAGGAAACTGGATGAAAATAATTTCCTGGCCTATCCCTCTTACCTGCTGCTGGCGGTGAGTTTGTTATCCATTATATATGCCATTTTAGCAACAAGGCCGCCGGTTACCCGTGGCAGGTTTAATAGCAATGACGTTGGCCTGAAACCGGTAAACCTGCTGTTTTTTGGTACTTTTTATAACATGGAGTTGGACGTTTATACCGATGCGATGCTGAAACTGATGGATGACGGCGATACGCTCTACCGGACTTTGATTCATGAGGACTACCGCGAGGGACGCATACTGGGCCAAAAATATAAGCTGTTGCGCATTGCCTATAATATATTCATGTATGGCCTTATCGCTGCCGTCGTTATTTTTATTATGGTTTCTGTTTTCCATTATGACCAGCTGCCGAAAATTAGCGAACCACTTAAAATTCCTAAATAACCCAATGATGATACCATATAGCTGCGCCTGGTTTTTATATCAGTTGATATTCGTTTACCCTTAACTTAGCTATATTTAGAATTTATTAATGTAGCGTTTACTAATGGCCAAAATTCTTATTGTTGAAGACCAGTACATTGAAGCCCATAGCCTTCAGCTTATCCTGGAACGCGCAGGATATCACGTCTGTACCATAGCAGATTCCGTTGATTTAGCAATGAAGATCATTAAGAACGAGCAACCGGACATGATCTTACTGGACATCCAGCTTCAGGGGAAGCTAACCGGGATCGATCTGGCTAAAACGATATGCAACGGGCAGACCGCATTTATTTATCTTTCCGCCAATTCCGACAAAAAAACACTGGAGCAGGCAAAAGCAACCAATCCCAATGGGTTCCTGGTAAAGCCATTCCGGGAAAAGGATGTTTTGGTAACGCTGGATGTTGCCTGGTATTTGCACCAGGAGAAGCTGAAGCGCCTGAATGATCCCGGTAAGGTGGTGCACAGTACGCTTATCCCTGAAACTTTTAACAGGATCATCGGCAAAAGCAAAGCTTTAACAGATATCCTGGATAGTATAAGGCACGTAGGCCCGACGGATACCTCTGTATTGATACTGGGAGAAACCGGTACTGGCAAAGAAATGATTGCCAAAAGCTTTCACCAGGCCTCGGCAAGGGCTGCCAAACCCTTTGTTATCGTCAACTGTGCTGCCTTGCCGCCGACCCTGATCGAGTCCGAATTATTTGGACATGAAAAGGGGGCATTTACCGGGGCCACCGAACGAAAGATCGGAAAGTTTGAACAGGCGAATGAAGGTACCGTATTTCTGGACGAGATCGGTGAACTTCCAAGAAACCTCCAGGTCAAGTTTCTGCGGGTATTGCAGGAGCGTGAAATTGAACGGATCGGCGGCAAGACATTCAAGATCAACGTTCGCGTCATAGCGGCGACCAACCGCAACCTGGAAGAAGAAGTTGCCGCAGGAAGGTTTCGCCTGGATCTGTACTATCGCCTGAACGTTTTTCCGGTTAATTTACCGCCCCTGAGGGAGAGAAAAGAGGATATCCCATTGCTCGCGGATAGTTTTATCGACCGCTTTGTTATAGAAACAGGCAAAAAGGCCACAGGTTTATCCGCTAATGCGCTCTATGAAATGCTGGAGTATGACTGGCCCGGAAATATCCGTGAACTGGAGAATCTGATGGAACGCTGTGTACTGCGGTCCAAAGGAGCGATAATAGACCACCTGCCCTTCCATAAAGAACACCCGAAAATGGATGAGCCGGTTGCCGGGGAGAAAATGAAAACGATTGAGGAAAACGAAAGAGATCATATCATAGCCGCCCTCAGGGAATGTAAAGGGAAGATACACGGGCGTGGGGGCGCGGCGGAAATGCTGAATATCAGTGTTTCTGCATTGAATGCCCGGATAAAGAAACTGGGTATTAACAAGGACAGGACCTGAATAACTTTTTTCTATGGGTCATTAACCCCGGGTAATGTATTTCTACATTTCGTTAATTCTTCGTTAATATTTCGGTATTCCGTTGCAGGTATTTGTGATTTTTTTATTTAAAATATTGATTATTAGTTATTTATTCGGTGGCATGGTTTTGGTTTTTCTGTAGCCCAAATAACCTGGAAATGAAAATCAATATCGGAATCGAAGAAAAAACACGCAAACGTGCCCTCATGTTTTGCTTGCCTGCTTTTAATGTTTAGACCGGTTCCCCCATTTGGGAGACTGGCCCGGTGTATATAATTTTTTATGCCTAAACCAAATAAACGATAATCATGATCAGAACATCAACAGCTATATGGAAAGGTCCGGGTAAAACAGGTGCCGGACAATTGGCCATTCAGAGTGAGAAACTTTCGTCCCGGTTTGACTTTGAAGGCAGATTCTCGCTCGATGCAACTCATATCAATCCGGAAGAACTGATCGCAGCGGCGCACGCAATGGACTTTGTAATGAAGCTTAGTTTTGTGCTTGGCGAAGCAGGGCATACGGCGGAATATATTAAAGCAACGGCCCATATCAACTTTGTGAACGGCAGTATAACCGGGTCCCATCTCGTTTTAAAGGCCAGCATAGAGGGGATGCCTGCTGACTTATTTGAACAGAGCGTAAAAGAGGCGCAGCTTACCTGCCCGGTCAGCAGGGCACTGAGCATACCGGTGACAGTGGAGGCGACGCAGGTGAAATAAACCGGTTTACTAATGAGTATTGGGCGGGCCGGCGATGAATGATTGTTCTTTTCTAAGGCCCAGCTTTTTGATCCTGGAGTTAAGGGTCGATACATGCATGTCCAGCAGCTGCGCCGCGCCACCTTTACCATAGATCTTTCCGTTGCATTTTTTCAGGACAAATAAAATATGGTCCCGCTCGTTTTCCTCAATCGTTTTGATATACAGGTCTTCCGGTTCAGTTCTTGATTCTTTTTTGCCGGCAATGGGCAGATGAAATTCTTTAATGATATTCCCTTTGGACATCAGAATGCTGCGCTCTAATAAGTGTTCCAGTTCCCTTACATTGCCGGGCCAGTCGTAGGCCATCAGGTCCTTCATCGCGTTATTGGAGATTCCCCCTACTTTCTTTCCCGTACTTCGTGAATAACGCTGTATAAAATGACTGGTCAGCGCAGGAATGTCGTCTTTCCGGTTTCTTAACGGCGGCATAATAATCGGGAAAACATTAAGGCGGTAATACAGGTCATTCCTGAAGTTGCCTTCCTTTACTTCCGCAAGCAGGTCCCGGTTAGTGGCAGCGATCACCCTGACATTGATTTTGATAACCGTCTTTCCCCCGATCCGCTCGATTTCTTTTTCCTGGAGCGCCCTCAACAGTTTCACCTGGAGGTCCAGCGGCATTTCACCGATCTCATCCAGGAACAAGGTGCCGTTATGGGCCAGTTCGAATTTTCCGATCCGGCGCTCGGTCGCTCCTGTAAATGAGCCTTTTTCATGCCCGAATAACTCGCTCTCAATCAGGTTCTCAGGGATGGAGGCACAATTTACTTTAACCATCAGCTTGTCTGCCCGCGGTGAAGCGTTGTGGATACCCCGGGCAATCAGTTCCTTGCCGGTTCCGGTTTCCCCAAGGATCAGTACTGTGCTGTTCGCAAAGGCGACCTGCGACATCTGCTCGTAGATTTCTTCCATTTCTTTTCCCGATCCGATAATTTCATCAAAGTAATAGTTACTGCTCACCTCCTGCTGCAGGTAAAGTTTTTCTTCTTCCAGTTGCTGTTTGTACCGGTCAATCTCCTTTAACTGCGCTTCGATTTTTTCATTAGCGAGGATGTTTGCCAGCGCAACCGCCAGGTGGGAGGAAATGCCTTTGAGTAAAAAATTGGTGATATGGTCCGGCTGTACCCACAACACGCCCAGGTAATCATCGCCATACTTTAACGGACAGCCAGCTACTTTGGTAAATCCCATTTTCTGCCAGAAAAGAACATATTCAGGGACGTTTTCCTCCATTAACAGCCGTTCTATATCAAAAAACTGTGGCTCTTCCGAGTACAGGGAAACGTCCCAGATCCCATCCATGATATTTGTTTCCTTCGAAGCTAATGCCGCAAATTCAGGGTCATTATCAGGAAATGACTCGTAGTCATATAAAAAGTTGGTTTGTGTTTTTGATTGGTCATCGACGATACAGATAAGGTATTCCCTGATCAGGGACCTTTCTTTTAAGTGATTCCTGATGACCTGCGAAAGGCCGTCTTTATCCCTTACCGATGCGGCCTCATTGCTGAACGACAATAAGACCGCTTTTTCCTCATCTGCCTTCGTGATTTCATGGTTGGTGATCAGGTAATAAAAGGCAATAGATATTTGAACGGCGACTTTCTCTAAAAACAGTAATTTGTCTTTGGTGAAGTTACTTTCAGCACCCGGCTTGATCCATAAAATACCAATATTTTCATTGTAGATGCGCAGCGGGCAGCCAATGATCTGTTTTAATCCACCGGCGGCCCAAAAGTCAATAAGGCCGCCGCTCTTTTGCCGGCTGGTCTTTTCCATATCGAAAATGACCGGTTTTCCGGATCGGGTCACTTTGTCATAAACCCCTTTTTCATAACCGAAATGATCATGGATATAAGCCAGCCGCCGTCTTTTTTCACCCGACGGGTCCCGCCGCTCATCATATAGAAAATATTGTTGCGTCAGCATATACCCTTCCAATGCAGCAATGGTATAATCGTCAATCCCGAAAAATGCGGTCAGTTTTTCGGTCAGCAGTTCCGCCATTGCGTCTTTTGTTCCCGCAAGCGCCATGTCATTATTAAACGATAGCAGGATGCTGTCTTCATTTTCGTTATTCAGGTATTTATCCATAGGATCCGGCGCTTGTTGGTTATTGATAAACTACTAAGTTTAAATATACTGATTTATTTGAAAATGATAACTTAAAATAAGTTAATTGTTGAAATATCGATAATGTTTTTTAATGAAAAATAATGTATAGTGTTGATTTATAGTAATTTGTAAAATGGCTCAATAGTTGAGTTAGCCACAGCGGTTTAATCCCGTTTAATATGGAAGATTCAACGATAAGCAGGAAGAATTTTTTGGAGAGCCCCGTTGTTAGTGACGGAGATGAATTCAGTTTTGAAACCATCAGGCAAAGCGCAAATGATAATACAATTCTGTTATCATTATGCGATGAGATAGCGAGGGTCAGGGATAAAGACGGCTTGTTACGGGTGATCAATTCAAAACTGAAGGAACTTTTCTATTTTTCGCATAGCATGATCGCGCTGATCGACCGGGGGCGGCGTACCTATAAAAATTTCCTGGTGGATCCCGATGCTAATATCAAAAAGCACCCGGAATACGAATCGGTGCTGAAAAATTTATTCCGTACAGATGATGCCGTGATGAGTTTTATACTGGGGGCTGAAGATCCGGTTATACTGGAACTCGGCGAATATCAGATGGATGGGGATGTTCCGCCTTATATCAGGGTTAATTATGAATCCGGAATGAAAGAAATGCTGTGTGCAATCCTGAAAGGGAAGGCTGGTAATATCGGCTATATCGCTTTATTCTCCGATAAAGCTGATAGTTTTGATCTTCGCGCGGCCGCCCTGTTGAAAAGTTTTACGCCTTTGCTGACTACAGCAGTAGCTAATATCCTGATTAATATTGAAATCGAAAAGAAAGAAAAAGAACAAGCCATTTTATTGCATATCAGTAATAAAGTAGCCGCTGTCCGTTCTAAAAGTGACTTGTTCCCGATCGTAAATGATCACCTAAAAGGGTTGTTTGCTTATGATGACTGGGTAGTGAGTGTACTGAACGAAGACAAGCTGACCCACTCTGCTTATGTTTATAACGAAGATGAGGTCTTTACGAAGTATCCGGGTTGTGACGAACTTGCCGAACTGAAATTTAACAGGGATGACGGGATATTTGATCCCATTATTCGTGCTGAAGGGGTAATTGTATTCGAACTGGAAGAAATTGCAAAACTGCCCCAGGCTTCGGTATATGTCCCGTTCTGGCTGAAACATGGGATGACCCAGCTGATTGGCGTGCCGCTGGTAGCCGGTAAAAAGCCCATCGGGAGTTTTTCGTTCTATACCAAAAAGCGTGATCCAATTCCTGAGGAAAATTTTGATCTGCTGATGGGGATCTGCTCGCAGATAGCGATCGCTATTGAAAATATTCTGACAAACGAGGCCATCGGAAAAAAAGAAAGAGAGCAGGAGATTCTACTCCATATCAGTAAGGAGGTGGCCTCCGTCCGTTATAAAACTGACCTGTTCCCGATTGTGAATGATCATTTAAAAAAGTTGTTTTCCTATGATGATGGTGTGATTTGTGTGCTGGGTGAAGACAAGCTGACCCATGGTGCTTTTCTCTATAATCCGGAAGAGGTGTTTGCTAAATACCCCGGTTGTGAACAACTGGCAGAAATGAGGTTCAACAGAGATGATGGTATTTTCGATCCCATCATGGCGACAAAATCGGTCAAGGTATTTGAACTGGAGGAAATATTCAGGCTGCCGAACCATGCGGTGTATATCCCTTTCTGGTTGCATCAGGGCATGACCCAGTTGATCGGCGTGCCGTTGGTTGCCGGGAACAAGCCCTTAGGTACTTTTTCCTTTTATACCAAGCAACGTAACCCGATTTCTGAGGAAAATTTCGACCTTTTACTGGCCATCTGCTCACAAATTGCCATCGCTATTGAGAATATACTGACCAATGAGGATATTGAAAAGCGGGAAAAGGAAAAGTCGATTTTATTATCCTTCAGTAATGATATTGTGACCATAAGGGACCGGGAAGGATTGCGGACCGTCTTTAAAAAATACCTCAGCAGGCATTTCCAGATCAATGAGTATATCATCACCATCAACAATGAGGATGGCGAAACATATAGTTATCTGTTGCATGATTCGCCCGCAGAAAACCCTACGGACAAAGGCCTTGAAATCATAACCGGGGCAAAGATGCCGATCAAAGGCTCGCTGACCGGTGCCGTTCTTGGTGCAGACGACCCGGTGGTCTTTAACATTGAAAAAATTGTGAAGAGCAAGGCATATTCATTTCCTGCCTCATCGTTCTGGGAAAACGCCGGTGCCGAAAATATAAAAGGAAGAAGATTAAAGGCGGCAGACAAGGATATCGGCATCCTTTGGACACAGCCGGGAAAGATAAATGAACGCCTGCTATCAGGAATTTCAGCGCAGATAGCGATTGCTATTGCCAATGTGGTGGCAAATGAGAAGATCGAAAAGCATCTGCTGGAAATCAGCCAGTATAAACTCAAGCTGGAACAGGAAAATAATTATCTGCTCGGCGAAATCCAGGGGAATTCAAAATATGGTGAAATCATAGGATCGGGGCCCGAAATGCAGAAAGTTTATCTGCTGATGTCACAGGTAGCCTTTGCCAATAGCGCTGTGTTGTTGCAGGGGGAAACCGGTACCGGCAAAGAACTGATTGCCCGTGCGATTCACAATGGGTCTCCAAGGAAAAGTAAATTAATGGTCAAGGTGAATTGCGCCGCTTTACCGGCCAGCCTGATCGAAAGCGAACTGTTCGGGCACGAACGGGGGAGTTTTACAGGTGCAACCGAGCGCCGCCTGGGTAAATTCGAACTGGCCCATAACAGTACCTTATTCCTGGATGAGATCGGTGAAATGCCGCTGGACCTCCAGGTGAAACTGCTTCGTGCACTCCAGGAAAAGGAGATTGAACGCGTCGGTGGCAAGGGTACGATCAAAGTAGACGTACGCATTATTGCCGCCACCAACAGGGACCTCCAGCAGGAAGTGCTCGACGGCAAATTCAGAAAAGACCTGTATTACCGCCTGAATGTATTTCCGATCACGCTTCCGCCTCTACGGGACCGTCTGGAAGATATTCCACTGCTGACTGCACATTTTATTGAACGGCTGTCCAGGAGCACCGGGAAGAAAATTGTCAATATTTCTCAAAAGGCATTAAGTGAACTCTTGGCTTACAATTGGCCGGGAAATGTCAGGGAACTTGAACATTTACTGGAAAGGAGTATCCTGCTGACTAACGGAAATACCATAAAAGAAATCTACCTGCCGGTCACCGAACGTAAAGAACTGATGAACTCGGTTACTGATGATTTCGTCAAATCCCTGGAGGATAATGAACGTGATTATATCCTGTCGGTGCTCAGGAAATGCAACGGTAAAATATTTGGCTTCGGCGGCGCAGCAGAGCGTTTAAATATCCCTGCGTCTACATTGAATTCCAAAATCATCAAACTGGGCATAAAAAAGGATCATCTTTTCCGGGATAAGGAAAAATGATCCCTGCCAGCGTAATCTTACAGGATCGAAATTATATCACATATTAACATTTTATAATAACACACATCATGAAACGATTCTATCTCAGCCTTTTTTTAGGTTGACGGGTTTAAGCCTCTCGGCACAGACAACGACAGGCAACAGCGCAGCAAAAACAGATACCGGCAAAACAAAAGGCCAGTTTACGATGCAGATGCCGGCCAATATCCGGTACCAGCTGCCTGATGGTAAGATTATTACCCCGGATAAACTGGACAGTGCAAAGGACACATGGGGTGATAAACATTTTGGGTTGAGACACCGTGATGGCAGCAATATTTACGAGATCGTTCTTTTTTCTGACGAGGATCTTAAAAAAGCAGCGGAAAGCCGGCAGCAGCAGGGGGCCATGCTGAAACAGCCTGCTCCCGATTTTTCATTAAAATCGCTTACAGGTGAAACGATGACGCTCAGCAAGCTTAAAGGAAAAATAGTTGTCCTGAACTTCTGGTTTACCAGTTGTGCGCCCTGCCGGGAAGAAATGCCTGCGTTGAATAAGATAAAAAATGAATTTGAGAATAAGGGCGTTATCTTCATCGGCTTGCCACTGGACGATGCCCTGCGGGTGAGTAAATTTCTTACAGCAATTCCGTTTAATTATACACAATTGCCGGGAGCGGGAAAGGTGCACGCCGCCTATAAAGTAACGACTTGCCCCGCTTCGGTGGTTATTGATAAAAATGGCATCATTAACTTTATCCAAATCACAGGCCAGGATGTCAGTTCAACTCTTCCGGCAGCGATCAGTGCTTTGCTTTGATGCTATCTCGAAAGATAAAATACAGGCGGCACTAACCGCCGGAGGGGTATATAACTTTATTTGCAGTTGTAAAACTGTAAATAAAGTTATATATTGGGACATGGAAGAACTGGCCCGGCCCGAGCAAAAAGATAGGTTTATACTACAGGTTTTATGGCGAGGCTTCGCCACAAATAAAAAACGAGATAAGCTTCCCAGCCTTTGAAGCGCTGAAAAAGAGCATGCATATCCTGCAGTTCTTTTTTATTGGAAATAATACCATGGCCCAGTAACGCGTTTAGTAATCCGGCATCTCCATAAGGGATAGCGCCCGGGTCACGCAAAGATTTCATCAGCACGTAATTAGCTGTCCAGGTGCCGATACCTTTAAGTCCGGTTAGTAATTCCAGCTGTTTTTCTGTCGGTAAAGCCATCAGCATTTCTTTACTGATCCTCCCATCCACAAATGCAGTGGCCGTATGGATCAGGTAGGCAGTTTTACTGCCCGAAAATTGCATCGCTTTTAACTCTTCCGGGTCAGCTTGCATTAAAACTTCAGGTGCGGGAAATATATAATACCTGTTATCCTGATAATCTATAAAGTCACCATACCTTTCAACCAGCCTTCGTTTGAGTTTATAGGCAAATGTCAGGTTGATTTGCTGCCCGGCAATAGCCCAGCATAAAGCCTCAAACAAGTCGGGCATACCTGCCAATTTCAGGCCCTTATATTCATCGGCCATGTATTCTAATACAGGGTCGGCCCTTAATAACGCATAGAATCCGGAAAGATCGGTATCCAGATCGAACCACTCCGTAATAAAATCGATAACAGATTGATCCGGCTGACCAACCAACCAATCAATTTTTACTGACAATGAGCCGGGCGTGATCCTGACCAGCATTTTCTCATTATCAACCAGGAAAGCCCGGTATATACTTTTGCCTTCAACTTTATAAATCGTCTCGTCATAGCCCCTGGACAGAAACCACAGCAACTCTTCTGAGTTAATTGGTTGGCTGAGTGTAATTTCCATCAAATAATTTCAATTGACGGATCCCAGAAAAGTTCTTTGAATTTGACCACTCTTCCATTCCTGACCTCAATCCCCTCTTTTTCCAGCATTTCGGCACGTCGGCGCCCGCCGCCGCTATCAGGAGCGGAAATATGGCCGCTGCTGTTCACCACCCGGTGTGCCGGAATGGTTTTATGATTGTGATCCATACTGCTCATGGCGTGGCCGGTCATCCTTGCTGTACCATGCCCAAGTACTTTAGTAATCGCGCCATAGGAAGTAACCCTTCCTTGAGGGATGAGGCTAACCACCTGGTAAACCTCATCATTAAATTGCCTGGTATCCATTAGTTAAACAAAACCTGTAAGTGTGAATGATCCATATAGCCTGGCTTGGAATTATTCTCAAGATTAAGAAGTATTGTTTTGTTATGCAAGCCTCAGGCAAAACCGGCAAGCTTTCCTGACGCACCGATGACCCGGTATTCATCAGCTGCCAGCGTTATGGTCGTACATACCATAACATGTGCGGCGTGCCTTATATTCATTCTTTAGTTTCTTTGCTTTTAGTCTTTTGAGCCGTCTTCCGGCAACTCTTTTTGCTTATTGCACGGTTTAAGGGTGGTATTTTTCGCTCTTAGCCTGCGGCTTTCGTTTTTTTCGGTTGGGTTTGTGCTGAGCCATGTTTACAGGGCTGATAAACCAGGATTATTTACCGGGAAGTTGCAGACCCTGCATTGCCCGGTAAGGATCAGGTTTATGGCATGTACCTGGTAAGCTTCGGGAAGGATAACAGATGGCATGGCGTGGTCATCCAAACAAAAAACACCCTGGCATTTAGTGCAATAGAAATGAAGGTGCGCTTTAAACCCGGTTTGCCGGGCGTTGTCCTTACCTGTCGAGGGGGCGTAAACCGGCACATCGCCTGCGCCCATAATGCGGTGAATAAGCCCGATATCTTCTAATATCTTCAGTGTACGGTAAACGGTAACCCGGTCAACGGTTTTACCGTTGGCCTCCAATATTTCGCTATAAGTGACTGCCCGGTCTGCTGAAATTAAAACTTCCAGCACTTTTAACCTGGGCGGAGTCAGTTTTAACCCATGCTTTTTTAACATGGTTTTGATTTCCTTTAAATCCATAACGTTTCAACCGGGCTTAAAACGGGCACCGGCAGTAACGGCCGGCACCCGAGAAGATTAAACTAAAAACCAAAAGTGATACCCAGCGTAGTCTGCGCTTCGGATATGGGTTGTTTTGTGTCTGTTCTACCCGCATTGTTTTTGCGGTTGGTATTGGTGATCGCGATTCCCGGTGAGGCGACATAATTTTCCTTCAGCACCAGGCCAAGCTTTTTGCCTAACTGAAAACGCAGATCGGCGCTGCCGCCATAAGCAAAAGCGGTTGCCGAGGAACTTAATTGCGAAAACTGGTAGGGGATGTCCGCGTCTGTGATCGTAATATCCATTTCCGGAGTGGAGAAGCTTTTGATAATACCCACGTTGGCGCGCAGGTCAACCGCGAACTTTTTAAAGAAGAGAGAATATTGCGGGCCAACCAGGATATTCAGGTTGCGGTAGCGTTTGCTGGTCGACGCAGCGCCGGTATCCACACCAAATGCATCCTGGTAACCGGCTGCCAGCGAATGTGCATCCTTTGCGCTTAACTGTCCCTGATCCTGATAAGAAATGGTTGCGGCAATGGCCCAGTTAGTTTTGTGTATATACCAGGCACCGTCAAGGCCAAAAGTGTAGCCGGTTTTGGCATACCCCGCCTTGTTGTCAATGGTGCCGTCCAGGAAATCGCCATAAAAGGCTTTGCCAAATTCACCTGTCGGGATGGAAACGCCGCCAAAAACGCTCCAGTAACTGCCCGGCGATACCTGGGCTTTTGCGGTAAAGGCGAACAAGGTCGCAAAAAATACGATAGATAGAATTATGATTTTTTTCATGTCTGATCAGGTTGAAGGATTATTGAATAACAGTGATAAAGTTGACATCGAGATCCGAAGAGCCGGGTGCATAAGTGCCGTTCTTGGCATTGGGCTGGTGACGAAGTACCCAGCGTAAATTTCCTGTGCTGGCTGCACCGGTTGTGAAGGTAGTGCTCAGGCCGATCTGCAGGGGCGGGCTGTTGGTGTCCTGGTCTGTCCTGACGATGGTTAGATTCAGAGGTGCCGAGTTTGGCGTTACCGGCGTGCCCGGAATATAAGGCGTTGTATTACTGATTACCGGTGCTGTAGTAATTGGCGTTGGCTGGTAAAAGAACAGGTGATAATTCTCCCGCTGCCTTATTTCATCGGATACGACAAATACCGGTTTCTGGGTCTGGTCGAGCATATACACCACGCAGTTGTATTTGGTGTTGGCTTTCAAGGTCAGTTTTGTTGAATCCACCCCCGTTACATTGTTGTTATTATCCAGTAAAAAAGTGTAGGTGCAGGACGTAGTATCTGCAGAATTGGCCTGGTTAGTAAATTTTAAGGAGGCCTGGGTAATGGTTTCGTTGGCAATGTTGGGTTGCACTGCTTCTTCTTTCTTGGAACTGCAGCCTGTGTAAAATAGGGCCGTTCCCAACAGCACAACTACCGCGTGTTTAATTTTGATCATGATTTTTTAAAAATTAATGGTTATTATTAGGGTTAGTTAAAATTTGAAAGGGTACGCGCAGCCTGAAAATGATGTTCCGGCCGGGCTCATCCGCGAAATAGCGGAAGCGGTCCAGGTAATCTTTATAAGCTACGTTCATCAGGTTATTGGCCGCGATATCAATGTCCGCATACGAGTTATGTATGTTCAGCTTAAAACCGATATGGGCATCGATCAGGTTATAAGCCTCCGGCGGCGGGGCAAAATCATAGCCGGGTGGTACGTTATTTTGTTTGGCTACATAGATGTCATCCGCGCTGATCAGGAAGTTTTTGAAAGGCCCGAAGCTGCCAAAATGGTAGACTACGCCATTTTGCAGGCGCATAGGAGGCGTATAGATCTGGTAATTATGGATGGTTTCATTCCAGGCATAGATCAGCGAGGTTTTGGAGATGATATCGAGCGAATCGAGCGGTTTAACCGTGATCCCCAGGTCAATCCCGCGGAAGTTCACATTGCCCTGCGTATATTGGAATTCCAGTAGTTCGCCGCCTTGCGAATGGTAAAACTGGCCGGTGGGCTCCTCGAAAATGAAATTGTTGATGTGGTTGTAATAACCATTCAGGTCCACGTTTAACCAATGCGTGGCATAATTTAACTGCAGGCTGAAATCGTTCGCCTGTTCCGTTTTCAGGTTGGGATCGCCTATTTCAAATTCTGCTAGCGATGCATGTACGCCATCGATATACAATTCATTAACGGAAGGGGGGCGAAAGGCGGCGCTGTAATTACCCGTCAGCTTTAAATTATCAGTAAAGTTATACGTGGTCCCCAGTGTAGCACTCGTTCCGGAATAATGCGTGGTCGTCACATCTATTTTTGCCGCATTGGCATCAAAAGCAAAAGCGCGTAACCAGCGATAATCATAACGCGCCCCGGCCTCAAACAGCCATTTGTTGTGGCGGTATTTTTCAATCGCATATGCGCCGCCGTCATAATCCACAAAATTGGGTATGAGGTAGCCGTATAGCCTGATATTCCCCTGGTTCATACCGGTTGCGCCAAAAGAGCCCGAAAAGCCGCCGCCATCCTTATGTTCATAATTCAGATCCAGCGTTGACGTATGGATTTGCAGGTAAATGGCAGGAGCAAGGCTGGCAGACAAGGATAACTCCTCGTATTCCGTGCGGGTATTCACCTGGTAGGCATATTGTATTTCCAGTTTACTGCTGTCGCTGATGTTATAAAATCCCCGGAGTTTCGCGGTGGAATGGTCGACGGTTTGATAAGGCCTGTCGATAAAATAGCTGAACGGATAAGTAGTAGGGGGATTAGCCTCTGAAATGCGCAGCAGTATATCAGAATAAGACCCGACGTCTGTGCCGAATTCAATACCGATCTTGGTATAGAAATTACTGTAATAACCCTCGATGCCATAATTTTTATGGTAATATTGTATGGCAGCGGAAAAGTCACTTTCCAGTAAACCGGTATTGCCCAGTAAATAATCCGGGGTACGCACATCTCCCGATCTTTTGAAGGTGCCCTGCAGCCGGTAACTCAAGCCTGCAAGCTTTTTTCCCAGTGAACCTTCTAACATCGCTGAAAACGCGCCAAGGCGGCTATTGGTCATGCCTACTGCATTTACTTCGCCATTCATCACGCCGGTATCGGTAGGTAATGGTTTCGGATTAACTGATATCACCCCCGCAATTGCGTCAGCACCATAGCGGATCCCGTCCGCTCCTTTGATAACCTGTATCTGATTGGCGATAAAGGGATCGATCTCCGGCGCGTGTTCCTGCCCCCATTGCTGGGCTTCCAGCGCCACGCCATTATTTAATATGAGCACACGGGAACCGGTTAAGCCATGTATAACCGGTTTGGCAATGGAGGGGCCGGTCTGGAAAGTAGTTACCCCGGTCACCGATTTTAAAGCGTCACCTAAACTCAGTCCGCGTGTTTGCGCCAGGGCATTTCCCTGCAATACCGATACGTCCAGCGTAGAAACTGCTTTATGTGGTTCGGCGGTAGCCTGAATGTTAACCTGTTCAAGCGTTTGCGGTGAAGGTGACAGCAAAAAATCAATCTGCTGATCGCCGCTAACCGTTAATATGGTATCTACAGAATGATAGCCAACATAGGCACACCGTAACCTTACCCGGCCGGCTTGCACCTTTAATACATATACACCTGCTTTGTTGGTTAAAGCAACTTCTTTGCCGCCAACGATAGATAGTGTAGCGCCCACCAGGGGCAAATGGCTGGAAATATCAGCGACCTTCCCGTGCAGGGCAGATGATCCCGGTGTCTTTTCCTGGCCGCTGACCAGCGCGGGGAATAAAAGTATAAACAGCAAAAGCCTGCTCTTCATTGGATAGTTATTGAAGAAAAATGATCACGCAAAGGCCCTGCACCATAATTGCATTTAACTGCAGCATGGCGCTGTACCCTGGCGATAGGAATGATGAAAGATCAGCGTGCCGGGGACCCGCGCAGCGTGTTTTGAACAAACAGGGGCACGCTGCCGGTTATTTTTCGGGCATACGGCCTTATTTATCCAAATACAAAAGCGTCCCGGACAACTGGTTAAAGGAAAAAGAATACTAGGAAACTGGCGGCGAACGGCCTGCCGAACGGACAAGCACCAGGCTGATGAAGTGATAAGCCAACTCCAGATGAACCGGGCTGGATTTCGGCACAGGCACAACAGCTACCTGCTGCTGGATCACCGAGTGGTTAAAGTGCATCGCATCGCAAAGCTGGCATATTTCGCTTACCGTTTGCCGGGATGAACTATGCGGTTTAACGCGCGAACCATTGGTGTTGTGCTGGTGTCCATACAATATCACTTGCCCCGCGATAAAAATTATCAGCAGCAGCCTGGAATAGATGATATGGATCCTGTTTTTTTTCAACAGCGTTAATGGTTTTTTAATGCCCGGTAAAACTAGTTAAAAATATTAATGCCACAAAATTGCATTTACATTTTTATGATCACGAATTCGTTACACTTCAATTTAAGGCTTATAACTGCACCTATCTACACTGCTGTACCTGTTTGTGATTGCAATAATTCCGCAGTTTTGTTTCCCAGGGTAGCGTAATCATCATGCTTTTCGTACCTTAAAAATTGTGCGGACAGGATCCCGGATCACATTATCATTTACAATACACCTATATTTGCTGTATTATGAAGCTAACGCTGCTTATTCTTTTAACTTTTTTTGTATCGCAGGCCTTTTCGCAACAACTTAACAATGGTGTAACTGAGGTTAAGTATGACAGCTTGCATCGGGTGGTGCCGAATATTGAAGGTGCCAATGACTACGCAGCCAAGACCGGACAAAAATGGGCATTGTTAGACCTGGATAAAAAACAAATAACCCCATTTAAATTCGACGCGCTAGGAGATGGTTACATAACCGGTCCTACCAATTCGAACTTTATAATCCCTGTTAAAGTTGGTGGTAAGTGGGGAATTGTTGATCAAAAAGGGGAAGAGATCCTGCCCTTTTTATACGATGAAATTGGTAAACCTTTCAGGTATAGATCGGGGCGGTCGCAATTTATTATTCCGGTTAGGGTTGGGCAAAAATGGAGTACATTAAACGGCCACTATAAACTTATAACTCCCTTTATTTACGATAAACTGGATTTTGAAATGGATGGTTGGATGATCAGGGTTAAAATCAATGGTTTGGTAGGTATAATAGATACTTTGGGAAAAACGATTGTTCCCTGCAGTTACGATAATGTAAAGTTTGATAACCGTCGGTTTATTGAAGTGGTAAAGGATAAACAAATGGGGCTAATCACACGCAAAGGTATAATGCTTACGCCCCCAAATTACAGCACCATTGATCTACTTGACAGGTCGTTTGATCATGGACATGACTGGTTTCGCATCTCAAAAGATAAAAAAACAGGCTTAATGGACTCAACGGGAAAAGAAACGATACCCTGCGTTTATGGTGCGATCTATTTAAAAAAGCGTGGAAATCTGATCGCAAAAAAAGAAGGAAAATGGGGGCTTATCTCGTCAGCAGGCCAGCAGCTTATCCCCTTTAATTACGATGGCATTGAGGAGGTAAGTTTGTCGGGAAATGATACTACCATGTATTACAATGCTAAGCTAAATGGCAATCATGGTTTATTAAACTCAAAAGGGGAAGTAATACTTGGTTTTGAATATGCAGGTATAGAAAGAGATATTTATACAAAAAACCCTGCGCATGGTTTAGTTAAGGCGTGGAAAACCAGCGGATCAGGTGTGGTTACACTGAAAGGTGATATTATCCTGCCGTTCGAATATAAACAGATCTACAATGCTCAGGGCAATTTCATTTTGCTGGATCAACAAGGAAAATCCGGCCTGAGCGATTTAACCGGCAAGATTTTGCTGCCCTGTGCATATGACACGATACACCAAATTGACGGGGCAGATTATTATGTGCTGGTTAAAGATAAAAAGATGAGTATCGTAACCCGTACAGGCATATTTATATTCAAAGATGCATTTGATGACTTTAGTGTATTTCCTGGTTTCAGGGATTTTATTCTTGTTAAACAAGGCCTGAAATACGGTCTGCTGGATCGCAAGGGTAAATTAGCTTATCCATGTATTTATAAGCACATTACCTACATGAACAGAGATTTTATATTTGAAAATTTTTAAATATAGTTCTCCGTAACTGTTTTTTATCATAAACCTTAACTCACATTTGTTAAAAAAATGAAGTACTTATACGCGAATTCTTTTTTTAGGAATAAGGCGACCGTTAAGAGAGAAAATATCCTGTCAGGCTTATTGGGGCTTTTTACGTTGCTATTTGTTACTAATTATTCATGCGCACAACAAAAGGACACTACTAAATCAAATAAAACTGCTGCGCATACGCAAACGGTTTTAGCAAATTGCAGCTGTGTAGATAATTTGGTACTGCCTAAAAAAGGTACAGTTCTCTATCAGCCAATAACAGCATTGACCAATTATGGAGAATTAACGCAGGCGATGGGGTGGTCGTTTGTAGAAAAGGAAAAGACCTTTAAATTGTTATACTTCAGAAATTTTAGAGGCGATGTGGACGCTTCTTCGGCGCAGAATTTTTTAATGACCATAGTTGCTATTCATACGTTAGTAAAAATTACCCATCCTGATAACACATACACCATAAACGTAACACCGTGCAAAAATGACTTGCATACATTTGAATTGCCTTTTTCAATAAGCCGTTCATATGACATACTAAAATATGACCGTGATTTTAGCTATAAAGATTTCGACCATACCGCGCAAGCCTATATGCACGTTTTATTTTTAAGATGGGGATTACAGCCGGATGTTGTTTTAAAAGGATTACTGGCGGAAATGATTGACCTTGACGGGCCTAAATTATTGGGGTTTAAAAGCTTTATACAAACAAGTAATAAAAAATATCATATCACCATACCGCAAGCTAGTTTAGATAAGGCAAAGGACAAAACCTATATCCCCCTGATCCTGTCGGCACTCAAAGCTAAGTACATCAACCCTGAAGAAGTCATCAATGACGAATTTGTACTTACAGACCCAACCACCCACCGGATGAATGACAAAGAAAAAGAGAATCTATTAGGGATCATATTTGAATTTGATGGTAACCTTAGTTTTAGTTTCGATAACATAGATAAAGAAATACTACAACCTAAATATTATGCGGATGTAAATGTGAAAAATATTGGAATTGAAATTAGCGACAAGATCATCCGGAGTTGGGATGTGGTAAATAAGCGTCCGCTGCTCGATTCAGTTAAAAAACCGGTTCCATCCACGATTTTAGCAGAAATTCCGCGATTAGAGTTTTCATCTAAAGAGGGGATATCTGCAAAAATTAAAAGTATTTGCTTATCTGCCTCCGAAATTTCCGGCACCGGTATATTACTGAATTTTGATCATTTGGAAATGGTTGACAGATCAGTAGAAACGGGAACAAGTTTTTCGGAATACAATTATCCGCTTTTCCGGATTATGCCTAAAGCAGGGCAAAAGGACAAGACGGTTGATGGTATAACCGTATTTACCTTTGATACTTTGATAACTAAGTTTTCAGGATTATTGATTGATGAAGCCAAAATAAGTATACCGTTTAGTGGCGATACGCTTGTTACGGGTGTAAATAATTTAATTATTAATAACAAATTGATCTCAGGTAGGATCCAGTTTAAATTAGATCAATCGCAGGGCGCATCAGATGAATACGTCAGCTTAGCGGTCGGAAACAAAGTAATGGTGGTGAAGATTAAGGATTTGCAGCAAGATCTCTATAACAGAGGGATAAAGGATCTGCGTTTTAACAGGACGAAGTATTATCTTGATATTTTTTTCAAAAAGACCGTACTTTAAATGCTTAAAATGAAACGTTACCTGATTTTTAAGCCCTGTTCTGCTGCTACATTAGCGGGTCGGGGCATGTTTAACTTTCTGTATCGGCAAACAGGCCCATCCAATGATCCCAAATTCAATAATAATAAATGTATTCGCATCTTTCATGCGCAAAGTACCAAAATCGGCCAGACAATAAACTCAATTTTATCGATATCTACATGTTTGTTTATCAAACATGTAATAAAAGCTTTACACACTTCATGATCTGTAGCATAAACCTTGCGTGCCGTACATGGTCTAAATTTGAATAGAACCCTACCAGTTATGAGTAATTTAAGTGTCGCCATTGGATCACACCGACCTGATCTGATACGCGACGAAACACTTGTTGATATATTTAAAAATTCAGTGAAGCATTTTGCCCATAACACGGCACTTATTTTTCACGACAGGCAGCTAACCTATGCCGAACTTGATAAATGGAGTGATGCCATCGCCCTGCACCTGGTTAATAACGGCATTACCCGCAAAAGCACCGTTGGTATTTGGTGGCCCCGGGGGCTTGAATTACATGCTGCTATACTGGGCATTATAAAAGCAGGTGCAGCTTATGTACCTGTGGACCGTGAAGCGCCTGCTGAGCGGCTTGAAATAATTCTTACAGAGATAGGCGCTTCGGCATGCTTTAGCATGGAACCCTTGAATGCGCCATGCGCCGTTTTACAAATTCCTGCTTATGAGGAAACAAACGCTATACTAAGTTCATCCCAAAATATAGAACTTACGCCTCCCGAACCGGAGGATATGGCCTATATTCTATATACTTCAGGCAGCACCGGTAAACCCAAGGGTATACCTATCGCTCATAAACAGATCTGCCACCTGGTAAGGGCGGAGCAAAGTGTGTTCAACATTACCGCAACCGACAAAGTTTATCAGGGTTTTTCCGTATCGTTTGATATGTGGTGTGAAGAAACCTGGCTCAGTTATTTTGCCGGGGCTACGCTGTGGGTAGCTGACAATGCTACTTCAAAATCCATTGACGAACTCAGCTCTGTTCTGCAAAAGGAAAATATAACCATTTTACATGCTGTGCCCAGTTTATTGGCCGTTATGCAGAACGATGTACAATCGCTAAGGCTTATTAATGCCGGTGGCGAGGCTTGTACGCCCCAGGTGCTGGCTAAATGGGCAGATAGGGGCCTGGCGTTCTACAATAGTTACGGCCCAACAGAAGCTACCGTTACAGCCACTATAGCAAAGCTGGGGGTAGGGGATGATATTGTGATAGGCCATCCGCTTCCGAATTATAACCTGGCGGTGATAGATGCCGACATGAACCTGATGCCGCTTGGTGAACCCGGCGAACTGGTCATCACAGGGCCTGGTGTTTCGGAAGGCTATATCGGCTTGCCTGAACTTACCCGGCAAAAATTTATACCCAAACCTGTTTCGTTATCCATTTTGCCCGGCGATACGGTGTACCGTACCGGCGATGCAGCTATCATGCTAAAAAACAAAGCGGTGAAACTAAACGGCAGGCTGGATGACCAGGTAAAACTGCGGGGTTATCGTATTGAGTTAGGTGAAATAGAAAGCCGCATGAATACGCTTGCAGGAGTAAGCGCCGCTGCGGTAGGTATAAAAAAAGATAGTCACGACCGCGACCACCTTGTTGGCTATGTGATGATGGAGGATTCTGTCTGTATTGATGATAAACTGCTTAGGCTGGAACTTGCCAAAACATTGCCTGCATACATGATACCCGGCAATATTGTTTCCCTGCGCGAAATGCCCCGCCTGCCCAGCGGTAAAATAGACCGCAAGGCCTTACCTGTGCCCGATGAACTTGAAAATAAATTAGAAGATATTGTTATTGACGCGGATGCGCCGGTAAGTGATAAGGTAATGGCTGTTTTGCACAATGTATTTCCCGGTCATGATATCGATCCTTCAGTTGATTTTTTTGATGATCTTGGTGGCCATTCATTGTTAGCTGCCGCATTTGTTTCGCAGTTAAGGCGTGATGCCGCATTACCGTATGTGGCATTAAAAGATGTTTATCTTCATCGCCCTTTAAGCAACCTTATTGCACATTGGGAAAAAGCGCAGCAAACACAGCAACCATTAAAACAACGGGCCTTTAATAAAGTGCCAGCATTACGTTACCTGTTGTGCTGGGTTGCACAATCCGTTTCCTTATTGGCTATATATGGCTTATTTGCCTTCCAGATATTTATCCCTTACCTGGGCTATTATTATGTTAACGAGGAAACCGGCAGCCTTGGCTATTCCATTGTTACTTCTTTGATACTCTTCGCGCTGATAGCACCCTTGTTTACATTTATATGTATTGCAGCCAAATGGCTGTTGATAGGTAAAATGAAAGAAGGTGATTATCCGTTGTGGGGGAGTTACTATTTCAGGTGGTGGCTTGTAAAAGCAATACAACGCCTTTTGCCTGCCCAGTTTCTGAGCGGTACGCCTTTATACCCAATCTATCTTAGCTGGCTGGGGATGAAAATAGCACCCGATGCACAGATAAGCAGTATGGAGTTTGGTGCAGAAGATCTCATTACCATTGGCAGCGATGCCAGTCTGAGTTCAAAAACGCATTTAAACAATGCCTTTGTGGAAGACGGTATGCTTAAACTGCGCAAAATAACCATTGGTGATCATGCCTATATCGGCAGCAGTTCAATAGTTTCGGGCGATAGTGTGATAGCGGACTGGGGCGAGTTACAGGACCTGAGTTGCTTGCAGGCCGGTAAAACCATTGCACAAGCCGAGGTGTGGCGAGGGAGCCCCGCTCAGTTGAAAGAAAAGAAAAAGATAGAAGACCTGCCCCAGCCTTTAATAACATCCCGCAAAGACCGGATAAAGTATAACGCCTTGTTTATGATTTGCATGCAGGCATTCCCGCTCATTATCCTTTTGCCTTTGCTGCCAACTATCGTAACTATAAACAAACTGGATGATGCCGCAGCCGACTATAACTTTAATTACATGGTGACTGCACCTTTGCTGGCCCTGGTGTATATACTACTGTTTGCCGCAGAAACAATTGTTATCACCCGCATATTGCAGTATGATCTGAAACCTGGCAAATATCCCATATATAGCATGGCGTATGTGCGTAAATGGTTTGCCGATCAGGTGCTATCCATCAACCTGGTTGTTTTGCACCCTATTTATGCTACGGTATTCATTTCCGGTTTTTTCCGCGCGCTTGGTGCAAAGGTTGGCAAAGGAGCAGAAATATCAACGGCTGGCAGTGTAACGCACCCGCTGCTTGAAATTGGCGATGGCGCGTTTGTTGCCGATGCCGTAACACTTGGTGAGGCAGATGTACGCGGTCAGCAGCTTATACTTGAAAAAACAATAATAGAAGGGAATAGCTTTGTGGGTAACAGCGCACTCATCCCTCAGGGTTACCACCTGCATAGCGATATGCTGATAGGGGTACTGTCTGTCCCGCCTGATCAGCAGCAGGCTTCCGGAGCCGGTGGTTCAGATTGGTTTGGTTCGCCAGCCATCAGGTTGCCGCGCAGGCAGGAAAGTAATAGTTTCCCTGCAACACTCACTACAAAGCCAAAATTTGCCCGCAAGCTGGCTCGTGGCACAGTGGAATTTATTCGCACCATATTACCTGAAAGCGCAATTATCTGCTCATCCATCCTGTTTATTGCCTATGGGCACGATCTTATTACACAGCAGCCTTTGTGGAAGATCATTTTGCTCTTTCCATTTTATTACCTGTTTTATATGGGTTTGCCTGCTTTTTTATTAACCGTATTGCTCAAATGGCTTTTTGTAGGCAGGTACAAGCCGCTGCAAAAGCCTATGTGGACCTGGACTGTATGGCGCAGCGAAGCTATCACATCTACTTATGAGGCGTTATCAGTTCCATTCCTGCTGGTTTATATGCAGGGTACCCCATGGCTGCCTTTATTGCTTAGGCTGCTGGGCGTAAAAACCGGCAAACGGGTATGGATGAACACAACCGATATTACCGAATTCGACATGGTTTCCATTGGCGACGATGCCGCACTGAATACCGATTGCGGCCCGCAAACACATTTGTTTGAAGACCGCGTGATGAAAGTTGGCCCTGTAAAAATAGGTGCAAGAAGCACCATTGGGGCAGGAACTATTGTTTTATATGATAGTGAAATAGGCGATGACACCTGCGTAGAGGCGCTATCGCTGATCATGAAGGGTGAAAGGCTTGCACCGGGGACTAATTGGGCGGGTAGCCCGGTAAAACCGAATTGAAATCTTCCGGGAATTATTATTGCTGTAAATTGCTAAATAACAAGGGCTTTGCTGGTGCCATGATCCAATGCCCGAAAGGTTGCTATTGCGGCAACGTATATATAAAACGAGTTCCCTTGCCGGGACTGCTTTCTGCCCTGATGGAGCCGCCTAGCTTTGCCAGAAATTCTTTACAGATGGTCATGGCCATACCTGCGCCGTCATTTGAAGAATTGCCCGGATCTTTTTTAAAGGAGAATAGCCTTTCCAGTTCTTTTGCTGTCATGCCCGGCCCCTCATCGGTTATATTAGTAAGGAATGTATTGCCTTCCATACTGCAACAGATGGTGATCTTTCCATTTAGCGGAGAATATTTTATGGCATTGTGCAGCAAGTTCCGGTTAACAAATTGCAGGATCTCTTTGTCCGTTTTGATTCGGATATTGTCAGGAATATCCATCGATACGGATAGCCCCTTGTTTTGGACAGACTCATGAAAAAATTGCACATTTTCTTCCCAAAGTTCCGGTAATGATAAATCCTGAGGTTGGTACTGATAACCAGTCGCCTGTGCCTTTATCCACGATAACAAGTTATCAAAGGTTAGCAGCACGTTGCGGATATCCTGTTCCAGTGTATCAAAAAGCGGCGCAGCTTCTTCTTTTTCCAGGTCGCCATCGCGTAAAAGACTGATCATATTTAATGTTGAACCAAGCGGTGCCCGGAAATCATGCGCAAGTATAGAGATCAACTGATCTTTAAAAACATCATTAGCAGATAACGCTTTTCCAAAAGCCCTTGAACGGCGATAAAGGATCACCAGCAGGGAAGTAAATAATAGGCCGACTACTGTGAGGCCAATTAACCAATTGATCCTCCCGGTATTGTTTTTATTGGCTGTTTCCAGCTTCCGGATGTTTTCCTGGGCAAGTGTATAATTAATATAATCGCCTATAAAAGCATCTATATTCTCATTGTTTTTTTGCAGGGCCGTAACCAGCAGCTTATTATAATACAATTGTTGTGTAGCATCTTTTTTTAACTCGGCACAATGGATCAGGTCGCTCAGTACCTCGGTTTGCCAAAAGGAAAAGTTGTCGCTGATAGCTGTTTTATAGATACGCTGATAGGTGCGCATGGCGCTATCTGTTTGTTTTAGCGCTAATTGGCAATTGCCCAGCAGATTGAGCCCTTCCAGTAAATGATAATCCCAGTGATGGCTGGCGGCTACAGAAAGTACACGGTTAATATGGGTAAGGGCCTGTGCATAATCTTTTTTTGTTAACAACAGGTTAGCCTCTTCCTGGTCAATGGCAAGGAGCACGCGCTCATCATGAAAATGATTTGCAATGGATGTTGCCTTTTGCAAGTAATAATTAATGGAATCAACCGGTAAAGTGGAGTTCAATACGGTGTAATTCACATACACCATACTGGTAACCGAATCTGCAGGCATTGCCCCGGTCATGTTAATAGACTTGCGCACATACATTTCCCTTTTGACGGAATCGCCAATAAAATCAAAAGCTACGGCATCGTTCATCAACGATTGCATCATCCCGGCTTTATCTCCGGCTGTACGGTAGGCAGCATATGACTTACCATAATAACTGAGTGCCTGGTTGTACAAGCCTTTCAAAATTAAACCCGCGGCAAGGTTGGCATAAGCATCAGCCATCCCTTTATGATAGCCAAGCCTTTCCGAAATCTGTAAGCCGCGAATCCCGTAACGGAATGTGCTATCCGGGCTGTTCATATGCAACAGAAACCCCGCCTGGTTGAGCAGGTCGACATATTGCAGGCTGTCTTTCGCCTTAGCCATTTGCTTTTGGAGCGCTGTTATTTCCCCGTCCTGTGCGCAGGCGGTAAATATAGCGGCCTGTAAAAACAGCAACAGCCAGCATATGCGAAACCTTTTCATAAGTGGAACGAAGTTACGTAAATCAAACGCTATTTCTTTCGTTACAGTTATCGTTAAGGCTATATCTTAGTTTACAATATCCCAGTGTGTTGCTTATTATTTAACAACATGGTCCGCCACTTTTTTAACCGTTTTTTTGTGGATGCCTGTTTTATCGCTAATAAATGCGGCGGCCAGGTTTTTGGCACCATCTTTAACTTTATGTTCAATGCTGTTCCATGTATTTGAACCGCTTTCGGTTAAAAATAAATAAGCTAATGCGCCAAGGGTTAATGCACCTGCTGTTGCAGCTATAACAAGGGTTGTATTATCTTTCTTTTCAAATGGATTTTTCATAACGGTATATTTTATATAGTTAAATAACTACTGTAAGCCGTAAATGTTTATTTCTGAAGATTTTTTATAGTCAATTTGTTGGCTTTTAGATTGATAGGTAAAGTTAACTATGCCGATTTTTTAGCCGTAGCTAATACAATAACTCCGCCAATAACCAATATACCACCGGCATAAGGCGACCAGTTGACAGACTTCTGCCGGTCTGCCGAAACCTGGATCGGCCCGGCATCAATTATCTTTTCCTTTTTGGTATAAGTAAAGCCAGTCCATATCAGCATAATAATGCCCAGGGCTATCATAATAATTCCGATGGTTTTGTTCATACACCTATCAACTTTAAAAGCCAAACTATGTTTTGATTAAAACAACGGGCTTTTAAAATGCTTCCATTAGAATACTGACATTAATGGGTATTGTATTACTTTAAAAATCAATTAAATTTGACCTGAATGCAGGAAAATATACAAGCCAAATTAGAGGCATCGCGAAAAGAGTTATTAGACCTGGGCTTACGTAACCCTTTACTTAATTACAAAACCCCTAAAGGCAAGGGGCTACAGATAGTTAAAGAAAAATCGGAGTTTGTTTATGATATACTGGTAAATCAGGGCAAAGCCATGACCTTTTTGGCAGCCAATGATGCGCCGGGCAATTTTTCGGACACCAAACTGCAAACCGCCGAAGAGGAAGAAAAATTACAGGCGCGTTTGTTGAATACCTATTACTTTGCCCGTACCAGTGTGGAGGAACAGGGCGTAAACATCCTTTACCTTGCATTAGGTATGCTGCGCTGGAAAGAAGCCGCGGATGATGAAGAAACACGCTCAGCGCCTTTATTATTGGTGCCTGTTACCTTGGAAAGGTCAAGCGCGCAGGAACGTTTCAGGCTGCGGTATACCGGGAGTGAGATCGGCGCAAACCTGTCGCTGCAGGCAAAAATGAAAACCGATTTTAACATCACCATACCCGATGTGCCCGAAACGGAAGAGTTTAGTTTAGCCGATTACTTTAAAACGATAGACGATCACGTTAATAAAAAATGGACACTGGATGCTGACGCGATTGAACTTGGCTTTTTTTCCTTTGGCAAGTTTTTGATCTATAACGATCTTGATACCGATAACTGGCCCAAAGCCGTAAAACCCGAGAATAACCCCAACCTGGTATCTTTATTTGAAACAGGTTTTCATGAAGATATATTGGTAGAAGAGGATGACCTGGATGAAGATACCAAGGCCAATGAACTGTTCCGCGTAGTTGATGCCGACAGTTCTCAGGTTATGGCTATGCTGGCAGTTAACGATGGAGGCAATTTAGTAATAGAGGGTCCGCCGGGAACAGGTAAATCGCAAACCATTACCAACATTATAGCCAATGCCATAGGGCAGGGCAAAAAGGTGCTATTCGTGGCCGAAAAAATGGCGGCGCTTGAAGTGGTAAAACGCAGGTTAGATAACATCCAGTTGGGTGAGGCCTGTCTTGAATTGCATAGCCATAAATCGAACAAACGTGAACTGCTTGCCGAACTAAAGCGTGTATTGGAACTGGGTAAACCCGCCACTGTTCAGCTTGAAATGGAGGTGCAATTGTTATCCGCTTATCGGGATGAACTTAACGGCTACTGCAATGCTATTAACAACACGATAGCAGGCAGCGGATTAAATGCGCAGCAGGTAATCGGTTTTTTATTGCAGATAGATCATCTTACCGGCTCACGACCGTTGGTTAAGCTGAATATAGATGATATTAAGGACTGGAACGCCGAAAAGATCAGGCTTGCTGAAGAAATGGCCGACCGGATACAGGCGCGCCTGAAAGATATCGGCACACCATCGAAACTATCATTCTACGGCAGCAAGCTGATGATCCTGTTGCCTCATGACAGGCAGGCTATCCTCGATCAGCTAAAGCAATCGTATGCATCGTCAACTGATCTGCAGGAACATTTAAAGCTGATCTATACCCAAACCGGTTTCCAAAATTATACCGAACAGCTTACGAAAGCCGCACAGGCACCTGATCTTAACGATCTGGATGTTAAAAATCCGGCATGGCAGAATAAGGCAAACGACATTAAAGAGTTACTGGCTGCCGGACAGGAACTGGAAGAGATCTACAGGAATTACAAAGACATATTTGTAGCTGAAGCCTGGACACAGGATATACTGGAAATAAGGCGCAATATTGTTACCTACGGTGATAAATGGTACCGTGGCACCATATCGGGCTACCGCCAAAGTAAACAGCAACTGGCTTCATTTTTAAAAGTGACTTTGCCCGAGGATGCCGAAGGCAAATTAAGGCTGGTTGATACCATATCCGAAGCCCGTAGATTGGAAGCATCGCTAAATCAATGGGAAACCTTTGCCAACGGATTGTTTGGTAAAAGATGGTTGAAACAACGATCAGACTGGCATGCCCTGCAAGCCGCATCCGATTACCTGGGCAGTATAATCGACACGGTTTTACTGGCTTATTTGGATAAACATGAAAACCCGCAGATAGCGGCGGGTTATTTGGCCGACCTGAATAAAAAATCAGGCTATAACGATGAACAATTGGCTTTAAGCCTAAATGCTTTGCAGATTGAATTATCGCGCCTAACATTAGAGCAGGAGATAACCCTGTTACAAAGATGGATTGAAACTTTCCCGGAATTACAGCGGGTCATCGACTGGAATAACCTTGCTTCACAAGCTGAAACAGCGGGGCAAGGCTTTTTAATTAAAGCAGCCAATGAATGGAACGATGCGGGCGAACTATTAAAGATCAGTCTGCAAAAAACGTGGTATGAATATTTGATCGGGCAGGCATTTAGTTTAAATCCTGAATTATCGAGGTTTGAGCGTGCCAGCCATGAAGAGATAATAGAGAAATTTAAAAAGCTGGATCAGCTTAACCTTTTTTATAACCGTGCACGTGTGGCCCTTAAACATTGGGAAGGCTTGCCAAAGCAACAAGCGGGTGGGCAGGTGAATGTATTGCGAACCGAGTTCAATAAAAAAGCCCGCCATATGCCGATCCGCAAATTAGTGGAGGAAGCAGGCAAAGCCATGCAGGCCATTAAACCGGTGTGGATGATGAGCCCTATGTCTATCGCCAATTTTCTTCCGCCCGGTGCCATTGAATTCGACTTGGTAATTTTTGATGAGGCCAGTCAGGTGCGGCCTGTTGAGGCTATCGGCGCTATTGCGCGTGGCAAACAGTTGGTTGTTGTTGGCGATACCAAACAATTGCCGCCAACCAGTTTTTTTGATAAGCTGAATACCGAAACGGAAGACGAAGAAAATGTAACTGCCGACCTGCAAAGTATCTTGGGTATGTGCGATGGTCAGGGAGCGCCCAGCCGTATGCTGAAATGGCATTACCGCAGCAGGCACGAGTCGTTGATCAGCCTTTCAAATCATGAGTTTTATGAGGACAAGCTGGTCATATTCCCTAGTCCCGGCTCAAAACAGAGTATGGGCCTGCGGTTCCATTATTTGCCCGATGCCGTTTACGACCGGGGTAAAACACGTACTAACCCGTTAGAGGCTGAAGCTGTAGCCGCGGCAGTTATCGCGCATGCGCAAAAAAGTCCGGAACTTAGTTTAGGCGTAGTTGCCTTTAGCAGTTCGCAGATGCAGGCTATACAAACGGCGTTGGAAACCTTACGCAAAGCCAATCCCGGAACGGAAACCTTTTTTAACGCGCATAGCCACGAGCCATTCTTTATCAAGAACCTGGAAAACGTTCAGGGAGATGAGCGTGATGTGATCATGATCAGCATTGGTTATGGTAAGGTTGAGGATGGTAAAGTACCTATGAGTTTTGGTCCGCTAAATAATGAAGGCGGCGAACGCAGGTTGAATGTACTCATTACCCGCGCTAAAATGCGTTGCGAAGTATTCACCAATATCACGGCCGATGATCTTAAAGTAACCGAAACATCCCGCTTCGGTATCCGCGCGCTAAAAAGCTTTTTATACTTTGCCCAGTTTGCCAAGTTTGATAACCCGGAAAGCGTTATCCCTGATAATGTAAGGCCGTTTGAGGAGGAAGTGTACACTCAGCTTACCAAAGCAGGTTATACGGTACGCAACAAGATCGGCTCGGCTGGCTTTTATCTCGATCTGGCTGTGCTTGATCCTGAAAATCCCGGCAGGTATATATTGGGTATCGAGTGCGATGGGCAATCCTACGCCAGTGCCCGTTCGGCTACTGATCGTGACAGGCTGCGTACGCAGGTATTGGAACTGTTCGGCTGGAACGTGTACCGACTTTGGAGCACCGATTGGTACCGTAATCCTGAACGTGAGTTGCAGCGTTTAATAGCTGCCATTGAACAGGCAAAAACCATTACCGAAACCATCGACCATGAAACGGAGGTTTATAACGGCGGCATCACCCGTGAACATGGGCATGAGGTTAATGCCAAAGTCCCCGAATATCAATTGGCAGAGGTTACTATAAATGACATTGAATCGTACACCAACAGCAAGCTGGGCGAGGTTATAACTGAAATTGTAAAGGTAGAAGGCCCTATCCATATAGATGAAGTAACTAAAAGAGTTGCGGAAGCCGCGGGTATTGCCAAGATAGGTGTAAAGTTTAAACATACTGTAACCCTTGCCAGCCGCAGTGCTGAGCAGGATGGAACGTTGGTGATTAAAGGCGACTTTTTATGGGATCCTGCTATGGAGCAATCTATAGTCCGCGATAGAAGTAAGCTACCGGCTGCCTATAAAAAAATAAGCCTCATTGCACCTGAAGAAATTTACGCGGCCATACAACAGGTAGTTGCAGGCTCTGTTGCTATTACTGAGGAGGAAGCAGTACCGTTGGTATCGCGGGTACTGGGTTTTACAAGGTCTGGCGAAGAGATGAAACAGGCAATATCAGAAGCGATTGGCAAAACTATCCAGTTGGGCATTATCACACATGAAGGCCTTAATTTAAAAAGTGTTTAACATCACTCATAATTGCAAAAACAATTTTTGTATTAATTCATTACGTATAAATGATAACAGTAATAGGCATTTTTGAAGACTTTGAACTTGCTGAAGAAGCAAGTTCTTACCTGCTTGCTAATGATTTTAAAAGCGAGGATATAGACATCCATACCAGTGCAAAAGAAGCCACAGATCATGTAACCGGCTTTTTTAATCACCTTTTTGAAGACGCGGATACAGCTGCCGTTCATATTGAAGCAGGTTTAAAGGGCACTATTGTAACCATTCATGCCCAGACTATCCGCGAAGCGCAGGAAGCTGTAGATGTAATGAATAATTATGGGGCAATTGATGTAAACATACCCGGTACTGCCGAAGTATTGAGCAGGATAGTTGAGCTGCCGGTAAATAAAATATTCCGTTTAAAAAGTAATTAAGATTAAGCAGAACGCTGTTGTTCTTTTAAAGCGGCAACATATTTTTCACCAATTCAGAAGAAAACCTAACACAAAATATTATGCCTGAATTACCCGATCTGCAGGTTTTTAGCAAAAACCTTACAAAACTGTTTAAAGATAAAAAGCTTGAAAAAGTAAACGTTACTGTAGCCACAAAGTTAAATGTACCGGTAAACGAACTGGAAGATGCTTTGGAAGGCCAAACGCTCACCCATATTAACCGTGTTGGCAAAGAGTTGCAATTTACTTTTAAGAATGGGCACGCATTGGCACTACACCTGATGCTGCATGGCGAACTCCATTTATTTGAAGCGAAGAACGAGCACAGGTTTAGTATTATTGAATTGATATTTGAAGATAAAAAGGGTTTGGCTTTAACCGACTTTCAAAAAGCGGCTACACCAACGCTTGATCCTGAAAAATCGGATGTGCCTGATGCACTTGAGGTGAATGCAAAATATCTGGAGAAAAAGCTGAGTGCAACCAAGTCGCCAGTAAAAACAGTTTTGATGGATCAGAAAGTATTGCGGGGCATTGGTAATGCTTATGCCGATGAAATACTATATGATGCACAGCTATCTCCATTTTCGGCCTCCAATAAAATTCCTGCGGATAAGGTGAAGGTGCTTCTGCATTCTATCAAATCTGTTTTGGAAGATGCTGAAAAGCAGATCATCAAACATAACCCCGATATCATTAGCGGCGAAGTGCGTGATTTTTTATTGGTACACAAACCCAAGCATAAAGAAACCGCAAAAGGCGAAACCATTCATCAAAAACCTGTTGGAGCACGTAAAACTTATTATACCGATAGTCAGGAATTGTTCTCCTGAGATCAGCTATGAATGCTGTTTCCGTTTAAACTCGCTTGGGGTGCAGTTATAAGTCGCTTTAAAAACGGTGGAGAAATAATTAGGGCTCGAAAAACCTACCATATAGGTTATTTCAGCTATGGAATAGTTTTCGTTCAGCAGCAGGTATTTGGCCTTTTTTAGTCGGCGGTTTAATATATAATCGGTTATACTGCAACCAAGCAGTGCCTTTACCTTACGGTAAAGCTGTACCCTTGAAATGCCTATCGCCCTGCATATATCGTCCACATTAAAGTTTTCATTGCCGAGGTTCTGTTCTACTATGCCCGAGAAATCACTCATGAATTTTTTATCCAAACTTTTTGAAACAGGCATCTTACCCGGACTAACATCACTGATAAAATGTTCCTTCAATATCACCCGGTTTTTGATCAGGTTTTTAATGGTAGCCAGCAGGTAATCATAATTAAACGGCTTGGTAATGTAAGCGTCGGCCATGCTGTGGATGCCATCAATTTGTTGCTCCTGGCTGCTTTGTGCTGTTAAAAGTATAATTGGTACGTGAGAGGTCCGGAGATCTGTTTTAAGGGTTTCCGCAATATTTTTACCGGAGATGCCGGGCATCACTACATCCGAAATGATGAGATCAGGCACCCGCTCAAAAGCCTCTGTTAAACCGCAGCTGCCATTTTCGGCTGTAAATATTTCAAAAGTATCGCCCAGTTTTTCGCTCAGGTAATAAAGCAGGTCGGTATTATCCTCAATAATTAATATCGATTGTTCCTTTGGCAGGCTAAATACCGACTTGTCATTAGGTGGCGTAGCCTCATCCAGATCGGCGGTATAGATCAGGGCATTGTTTTCTGCAGGAATATGTTTTACAAGATTTGTTGCAAACTCCGGTTTGTTTAATGGCAATGTAATAGTAAACGTTGTTCCCTGCCATTTTTTGCTGCTTACCTCAATAGTGCCCTGGTGTAGTAAAATGATTTCTTTTGATAACGATAAGCCCAATCCCGAGCCTTTGGAAGCGCCGGTATCAACCTGGTAAAATTGCTCGAACACATGCTCCAGTTCATCAGGCTCCATGCCTATGCCGCTATCGGTAATATTTATTTTTAAGCTATTTTGCTCATCTTTTGAAAACACTACCTGGATCTTCCCATTATTCGGCGTAAATTTTAGTGAGTTTGATATCAGGTTATAAAACACCTTATCCAGCATATTCACATCAAACCAGACGGTAATATTGGCTTCAACTGTGTGCAGATTGAGATTTATGTTCCGTTTCTGTGCATTCTGCTGAAAGCTGTCCAGTATATCCCGAACAAAGTCAACAATGTTATTGGCCGTTGCATTAATTTGTTGTTTATCGTATTCAATTTTGCGGTAATCTATCAGCTGATTAACCAGCCTGAGTAGCCTGAATACATTTTTATGCATTAGCTTTAAACTTTTACCTGCTACAATGTTAAGTTTCTCATTCCGCATCATATCTTCAACCGGCGATAAAATAAGCGTTAACGGTGTACGGAATTCGTGCGATATATTGGTGAAAAAGTTAAGTTTGGCCTCTGTCGCCGCCTCTGCCAGTGCCGACATCTCTATCAACTGGTTCCGCTGCGTTAAGATCTCCGTGTTCTTAATTTCAAGGCTTTTGTTTATCTTCCTGTTCTCCATCAACGAATAAAAAGCCAGTCCCCCAAATACTATGGCCAGTACTAATGTTATTACAATAATATTGAGTATAATTTGCTGACTGTTATATACTTCCCTTTGCTCCGCCAACAAAGCCTGCTGGCGCTCAATATCCTTTTGCTGACTGTTAATGCGCGCCCATTGCAGCTTCATCAACTGCACGTTAGTTGAATCAATAACTACCGATTGCAAAATGTTTTCGCGGGTAAATGGTTCTTTATTCAGGATCCGGAAAGCGGTCATGATGGCTTCTTTGCCGCCCGTAGGGTATAATAAGCTGGCATCAATGGTTTTTGATGCTACCATTTGCAGGCCACCACCATTCCCCGGTAGGGCATCAACACCTATTACCTTTACGGGTTGCTTAATGTTAAGCCTGTTGAGCACTTCCCTCGATCCGCTAGCCATCACATCATTGTGCGCAAAGACCGCGTTTATACCTTCCAGTCCGCTTTTTAGCTTCATTAGCTGTGTTTCGGCATTAGCTTTTAGCCAGTCGCCGTAAACCTGTTCTGTAATATGTACGCCGGTATATTTTTTAAGGCCATCATCAAAACCACGCTGCCGCTCAATAGCAGGCGATGAGCCGGGCAGTCCCATTACTTCCAATAAATTCCCTTTACCCTTCAGCAAGCTACCCATATATTCGCCGGCCATTTTGCCTATCTGGTAATTATCGGCCCCAACGTAAGCTGTATATTGTTCCGACGAGGTTTTGCGGTCGATAACTATCACAGGGATGCCTTTATTATAGGTCTGCTCAACAATATCAGTAAGGGGTTTGGCTTCGTTGGGCGAGATGATCAGCAGATCGATGCCTTTATCCAGCATTTGTTTTACCTGTTCTACCTGTTTACCACTGTTCCCATCAGCATCAGCATAAATAAATTTGGCATTCGGGTGCAGCGATAATTCCATCTTCATCTCATCCAGCATGGTACGCCGCCACAGGTCCGAGCCTACACACTGCGAAAAGCCAATGGTATATTCAGAAGTAGTATTAGCCCTTTTACAGCCGGTAACTATAACTACCGCAAACAGCAGTGCCAATATTTTAGTACACAGGTTACTATTAAAACTCATCAGGCTTTAATTAATAAAATTATCAGTAATAGCAGGTTATAAAATTGGTGATTGTTTCCTGTAAAGGATACGATCAAAGTTATTGATAAAAAGCTGGGTAACGAAAATTTGCCTGGGGCAACGATCACCACAGATGTAACAAAAGTGCAATAAGTAGGTAACAAAAATGAACAATTAAGCAATCCAGTTGCGATGATTGAAATTTATTACACTGATAATCAATTATTTAAACTCTTGTTCATTTTTATACCTTTTTGGTCCGAATTTGATAACCGTTGCCCCTCGGATTCTTCAACTTTGGTATCGTAAATCCAATTACACCAATTATAATTATGAGAAAACATTCAGTCCTGGCATGGGCCATGGTTGTTGCCCTTGGCGGCTTTTTATTCGGGTTTGATACGGCGGTGATATCGGGGGCCGAAAAATCTATTCAACAATTCTGGCACCTTTCAGCATTTGAACATGGTTTAACTATCTCCATCGCGCTTATAGGCACTGTAATCGGGTCACTGCTTGGTTCCCGCCCTTCAGACAGGTTTGGGCGTAAGAATACCTTGTATTTTGTAGCTGTAGCCTACCTGCTTTCATCATTAGGTACGGCATTAGCTTACCATTGGCCGGTATTTCTCCTGTTCCGTTTCGTGGGTGGGTTGGGTGTAGGTGCATCATCAGTAACAGCACCGATATATATATCCGAAGTTTCACCTGCCGATCGCCGTGGCCGGTTGGTAGGCTTGTTCCAGTTTAATGTAGTACTGGGGATCTTGATATCCTACCTCTCCAATTACCTCATCAGCCAGGGTGGCGAAGGTTCATGGCGCTGGATGCTGGGTGTACAGGCAGTGCCCGCGTTCATATTCTTCTGCTTAATTTACCTGATCCCCGAAAGCCCGCGCTGGCTGGTACTTAAAAAAGGCGACAGTATCCGCGCGCTGGAAATTTTACGCATCATCAACCCGCTAAATTGTGAGCAGGAATTAGCATCGATACAAAAATCGAGTTTAGACAGTAAAGGAAATAAACACGCTACAGAAAGCCTGTTCTCGGGTAAATATAAAATGCAGGTAATACTGGTTACGTTGTTCGCTTTCTTTAACCAGGTATCGGGCATTAATGCCATTATTTATTATGCTCCGCGGATCTTTGAAATGGCGGGACTGGGTGCGCATTCATCCTTGCTGTCAACGGTAGGTATAGGCATGATCAATTTTATTTTTACCCTGCTGGGGATCAATATAATTGACAAGGTAGGCCGGCGCATATTGATGCTGGTCGGCTCGCTAGGCCTCATTGTCTCCCTGTTTTTGGTAGCATTTACTTTTTACTCGGGACAGTTAAGCGGTTTTGCTATACCGGTATACATGATGCTGTTCATCGCCTTCTTCGCGTTCTCGCAGGGCGCAGTTATCTGGGTGTTTATTTCGGAGATCTTTCCTAACCAGGTGCGCGCTAAAGGTCAGACTTTGGGCAGTTCCACACACTGGATTATGGCGGCTATCATCGCGTTCAGCTTCCCTTATCTGGCTGAATCATTGGGAGGGGCGACTACCTTTTTCTTCTTCGGCTTTATGATGATACTGCAACTGATCTTCGTGTGGTTTTTTATGCCTGAAACCAAAGGGACATCGCTTGAGAAAATTGAAACGGAAATTGTACTTCATTAATATCTAATTATGCAAGAAACAAACAATATAGCTACACCTGCAATTTGCTACGGCGAGATACTCTGGGATGTGTTGCCCGACGGCCCACAGCCCGGTGGCGCACCTTTAAACGTTGCCTATCACCTCAATAAAATGGGTGTGGCAACCAGCATCATCAGCCGGATAGGTAATGATGAGAATGGCAGCGGACTGGAAAGCCTGCTTGATAAATGGGGTATAAAAAAGCATTTGTTACAACACGATTCTGAACATGCTACCAGTCAAGTGATCGCTAAAATGAATAACGGTAATGAGGTATCCTACGAGATCATTAACCCGGTGGCTTGGGACTTCATCAACTATCCGGATGCTATCTCCGGTCAGCTTAAGCCATCAACCTATTTTGTATATGGAAGCCTCGCTTCGCGAAATGAAACTTCAAGGAAAACGCTTTTGGAACTGCTGGAAAGCGATGTGATAAAGGTGCTTGATATCAACATGCGCCCGCCGTACATCGGCAAGGATCTGCTGAATGAATTGCTGAAAAAAGCCAATATCGTAAAGTTTAATCAGGCCGAACTGGAGATGGTGCAGATACTTTTTGGCAGCGCTAAATACAATGAGGCTGCGCAGGTAAAATTTATCCAGCAATACTTTAATATCCCGGAGGTGATAGTCACCAAGGGCGAATTTGGGGCATCTTATTACGTCAATGATCAATCGTACCACGTATGGGGCAGCGAGGTAAAGGTAATTGATACCATAGGCAGCGGCGATGCTTTTTTAGCGGCCTTTTTAGCGGGGCATTACCTGCATGAGGAACCACAAACCATACTGAAAAATGCTATAGCGATGGGCGGCTTTATAGCAAACAGGAAGGGCGGTTGCCCCAATTACCAGTTAAGTGAGTATAAAAATTTCAGGGAAAAGATCTTCAACACCAAATTATAAACCAACATCTAAAAACCAATAATGAATCATGAGAAAACTATTACTTTTTTGTTCCATGCTTGTAATGTTAGCAGGCGGAGCTTATGCACAAACCCGGGAGATCAGCGGGGTAGTAAGCGATAAAGACTCGCAGCCACTACCTGGCGTTACCGTGGTAGTAATGGAAACCCAAAAGGCTACAGTAACTGATGTTACCGGTAAATTCAAGATCGCGGCAGCAGTGGGCCAAACCCTTAGATTTTCATACGTAGGCGTGAAACCGGTTACGGAGAAGGTAACCAGTGAAACTACTACCATGCGGATTGTTTTTAAAGATAACGCCACCGATTTGAGTGAGGTGGTAGTAACCGGTTATACCGCTGAAAAGAAAAAGGACCTTACCGGAGCGGTTACCGTAGTTAATGTTAATGACATTAAAGATGTACCCGAAGGTAACGCCATGAAAGCCTTGCAAGGCAGGGTGCCGGGATTAACCGTGTTTGCCGATGGCTCGCCAAATGGCGCGGTAACCGTACGTTTAAGGGGAACCACAACCTTAAATGATAACGACCCTTTATATGTGATTGACGGTATCCCGACCGAACGTGGCTTGCAGGAAATAAACCAGAATGATATTGAATCGATCCAGGTGCTGCGCGATGCTTCATCTGAGAGTATTTACGGTTCACGTGCGGCTGCAGGTGTTATCATTGTAACGACCAAAAAAGGCAAGACGGGTACGCAGCGAATCGATTTTGATGCATCTACATCACTGCAATATTACAACAGTAAACTAACACCGCTTAATACCATACAACACGGGCAGGCTTACTGGCAGGCACAGGTTAATGATGATGAGTTCGGGCTCAATCAAGCCAGTCCGATAGATCCATCAGTAAGCAACGGAATCTATACTTACAACTGGAATAAAGATTACAACAACCCTGTTTTAAACAGTGTAAATGTGCCGGAGTATATTGATGCTGCGCACACCATGAAAGCGGCAAATACCAACTGGTTTAATGAGATCTCGCAAACGTCGCTTTTACAGAACTACAATTTAACCATATCAAACGGATCGGAACATGGTAACTCCCTGTTTTCTGTTGGTTACTATAATGATAAAGGCATCATTAAGGAATCGGGCGATACAAAATATAATGCCCGTTACAACTCAAACTACAACTTCTTTAATGGCCGGTTAAAAATAGGCGAAACGCTTTCTGCTACTTATATGAAAGACCCGATTTTGCCAACAAGCAGTATTACCATCCTTTCATTAATTGAAAACCCGATCATCCCGGTACATACAGTTGATGGCGGCTGGGGCGGCCCGGTTGCAGGTATGGATGACCGTGATAACCCGGTTAGGCTGATAGAGGATAACAAACAAAATGTAAATGCCTTCGGCAGGGTATTTGGTAATGCTTATATTGATGTAGCTATTTTGCCAAACCTGCGTTTTAAAACTACTTACGCTGCTGATTTTGCAGGTAACTACTTCAGGTCGCTGCAATTGCCTTATGTAGCAGGTTTCCTGTCAAATCCGGCTAACCAGGTTGGGCAATCAACAGATTATGAGGTTACAGAAACTTGGCAAAATCAGTTAACCTACGATCTGAACTTTGGAAAGAATAAATTCAATTTCCTGTTAGGCGAAGAGAATATTAAAGATAAATACCAGAATTTTAACGCCAGCGCGCAGGGCTTAGCTTTAAATGATATTAACTACGCTTACTTAAGTGCCGGTACCACAAATATAGTGGTAAACGGCGGCGGCAGCGGCGATGCTTTGCAATCTTATTTTGGAAAAGCAACTTACTCTTATGACGACAAATACTTAGCATCAGCCACCTTAAGGCGCGATGGTTCATCAAGGTTTGGGCAGGATAACCGCTATGCCTACTTCCCCGCAGGTTCAGTAGGATGGAGGGTGAGTCAGGAATCATTTATAAAAGAAAATGTCCCGGTTATATCGGATCTGAAACTGCGTTACGGCTGGGGCCAAACCGGTAATCAGAATATCCCGGGTAGTTATCCTACTTATTCGCTTTACCAATCTATATACGGCAACGCGGCAGCTTTCAGCGGCGATAGTGGCAGCGCGTATGATTTGAATGGCAAAGGTTCGGGGACGCTTCCTTCCGGTTTTACTTCTATACAAACAGGTAACCCGCAATTAAAATGGGAAACAACTACACAATCAAATTTTGGTATGGACTTCGGTTTGTTTAATAACAGGTTCACCGGTTCGTTTGACTACTTTATAAAAAACACCACCAATATCCTGATTGATCCGCCTTACCTGGCAGTATTGGGCGAAGGTGGTTCAGAGTACCTTAACGGTGCATCAATGGAAAACAAAGGTTTTGAAACCCTGCTTTCCTACGCCGGTAATATATCGCACGATGTATCATTCAACGTAACAGGTAACATCGCGGCATACCGTAATAAAGTAACCAAACTACCATCTGATGTGTTAACAGGTTATCCGGGCAATGGTACTACCCAAACCATCCTGGGCCGCTCTATCAACTCTGAATATGGTTATGTGGTACAAGGCATTTTCTCTTCGCAGGCTGAAGTAACAAACTCGGCAGCACAGCCAGGAAAAGGCCTGGGCAGGATCCGTTATGAAGATTTGAACAATGATGGTATTATCGATCAGAATGACCAAAAGTTCCTGGGTACATCCGATCCTAATTTCACTTACGGCTTAAATACTTCTATCGGTTACAAAAATTTCAACCTTACATTTTTCTTCCAGGGTGTTGAAGGCGGGCTAGTATATAACTCTTACAAATACTTAACCGACTTTACCTCACTGGCACCGGGCTCGAACTGGGGCACCAGAACGCTGCAAGCATGGACACCACAAAACAACAAGTCGACCATACCGGCGCTTACGCTGATTGATGCCAATAACGAGGGGCGTTATTCTACCTATTTCCTTGAAAGCGGCTCATACCTGAAACTAAGAAACATACAACTGGCTTACGACTTGAGAAACGCGCTTAAGAAAATAAAGATCCAGCGTGCTACGGTATATATACAGGCAAGCAACCTGCTGAAGTTCAAGAGCTCAAACTATACAGGGCCTGATCCGGAGAACCCAGCCAACGCTTACCCGATACCGGTAATAACAACCATAGGTGTTAACTTTTCTTACTAATAAAATATAAGGACATGAAAAATCTTAAATATATAGCAGCACTTATTTTGTGTATAGTGTTTGCATCCTGCAAAAAATATCTTGATGAATCGCCACAAGGCGTGGTTTCATCAGAAGACCTTTCAACCCCGGCTAATACCGATGCTATGGTTACTGCGGCGTATTCATATTTGGGTAACGACCATTATACCTATCCGTTCAGCAGCATGTGGGCCTTTGGCAGTATCCGCAGTGGTGATGCCTATAAAGGTGGTGGCGGTTCGGGCGACGTGGTGGAATTTAATGAATATGAAACCTTCTCGACCAACGTGATCACCAACGGATCAAGCGATGCAGTTTTTTACCAGCTATACGTGGGCGTTGCCCGCGCAAATACTGCACTTAGGTTGGTTGAGGCACAAACAGATGCAGCTTATCCGCAAAAAACAGAGAGAGAAGCAGAGCTGCGCTTTTTACGTGGGCACTTTTATTTTCTGTTGAAGATCTTATTCAACCACATCCCGTGGATAGATGAAAACCTGCAAAAATCTGCTGCAAGCTATGGCGCGGTCTCAAACGTGGCTCTAACCAGCGATCAGCTATGGACAAACATTGCCAACGATTTCCGCTTTGCTGCTGCGAATTTACCTGCAACACAGTCACAGGTTGGCCGTGCCAGCAAGGGTGCAGCGCAATCGTACTTAGCTAAAACATTGCTGTACCAGGCCTATACCCAGGATGATAAAAACAATGTAACAGGTATCGATCAAGCTAAATTAACCGAGGTAAATACACTGTGCGATAGCGTGATCAATTCGGGCCTTTATAGCCTTAACCCTGATTTTGCCAACAACTTCCTGCCGCAATATGGTAATTCGGCTGAGTCGATCTTCTCTATCCAGTATTCAAAAAATGATGGTACCCCGCTGGGCAGGCTCGATTATGGCCACTGCCTTAATTACCCAATGAATGTACAATACGGCTGCTGCGGTTTCCACGTGCCAAGTAACAACATGGTTAACGCGTTTAAAACTGATGCCACTGGCTTGCCTGAGTTTGATACATTTAATAACACCGACGTTGTATCAACCAATACTTATTCATCCAATACCTTCGACCCGCGGCTCGACCATACCGTTGCTATACCGGGCCACCCTTATAAATACCAGACGGGTTTATTGTACGATGCATCATGGGCACGTGCGCCGCAAACTTACGGGCCGTTGCTGAGCATGAAAGAAACAGTTGCGTATACCGATCCGTCATTTACCCGGTTCCCGCCATTTATGTCGAGTTCAAAGGATTGGGAGATCATTCGTTATGCCGATGTATTGCTGATGAAAGCCGAAGCGCTGATAAAAATGGGGCAGGAGAATGCTGCTTTACCGCTCATAAACCAAATACGGCAACGGGCCATGAACAGTACCGCTTTATTGGTGCAAGCTGATGGTTCGCCAACATCAAAATACAAAATGGATATCTACAAACCCGGCGTAAATTGCACCTGGACAAACGATTACGCATGGCAGGCACTGATGTTTGAGCGCAGGCTTGAGTTCTCTATGGAAGGGTACAGATTCTTTGACTTGGTACGCTGGGGTATTGCTGATACTTATCTTAACAGCTATTTCGCGGTGGAAACAACCCGTACGCCGCATTTGGCCGGGGCGCATTTCACCAAAAACAAGGATGAATATTTGCCGATATCATTAAACCAGATAAACTTTAGTAAAGGTTTATACAAACAGAACCCCGGATGGTAATATTGAATAGATAGTTTGTGTTAATGAACTGTTCATCAGTATTGATGGGCAGTTCATTTATCATTTTATATGCGGCTGTGATATGCAAAACGCCGTCGCCACGAATAAAAGAAAACCAGCAAACATTATTCATACTAACTGATTATATTATAATGCCAATTTTAACCCATAAATTTAAAACCATGTACAAAGCAAAGTTTATTGCACTGCTGCTGATATTGGCAGCGATAAAGTCAATTGCTCAGCAGGCAACACCAACTCCGCAATGGAGGCCGGTATATCATTATAGTCCGCCTACAAACTGGACTAATGACCCTAACGGACTGATCTACCTGAATGGTGAGTTTCAGTTATATTATCAAAAAAATCCCTTTGAGAATAAATGGGGGCACATGAGTTGGGGCCACGCCACCAGTAAGGATCTGGTACACTGGAAAAACTATGCAGTAGCTATACCCGAAGTAATTACAAAGGACACCACTACCTTGATCTTCTCCGGTTCGGCAGTGTTGGATAAAGATAATACCAGTGGTTTCGGCATCAACGGCAAAGCGCCATTGGTAGCAATTTTTACAGCCGATCAGCCTAAACAAAAAAAAGAATCGCAGTTTATTGCTTATAGCAACGATAATGGCCTATCGTATAAATTATATGCCCACAACCCGGTTATCGATCTTAATAAAAGCGATTTCCGTGACCCTAACGTTTTTTGGTATGCGCCAACCAAACAATGGATCATGACGGTATCAATGGTTAACGAATACATGGTAAGGTTTTACGGCTCAAAAAATCTGAAGGACTGGACAAAATTGAGTGATTTTGGTCCATCAGGCTTTACTAAAAATGGATGGGAGTGCCCGTCGATACTACCGTTGACTGTTGATGGTAATCCTGCCAAAACAAAATGGGCGCTGTTTGTATCATCAGGCGGCGGGCATGGTCCGCTGATCCAGTATTTTGTTGGTGATTTTGATGGCGTAACTTTTAAAAATGATAACCCGGATGATAAAGTTTTAACGGTAGATTATGGCGATTGCTTTTACGCCGCCATAGCCTGGCGCAATGCACCTGCCAATAAGAAAATACTTTTAGGCTGGCTGCAAAACGGAAAGCCTGAAACATCCCCATGGAAAGGACAAATGGCTATCCCGCGCGAACTTTCATTAAAAACGACAGATGAAGGGTTAAGGCTGGTACAAACACCATCAACCATTATCAGTTCATCTTTATCGAAACTGGCTAATAACAACGTGTACACAGCTGCAAACTTAAACGTTGGCAGCAAAGGCGTTAAACTATCTAAACCGGGCCATTTTAATAGCAATGCTTATTGGATAGATGCGGAGTTTGATTTGAAAAGTGCAAATAAAGCAGGTTTCAATTTAGCAGAATTAAAAAATGCTGATGGAACGGTAACTAAAAAAGTAACTGTTGGCTATGATGCCATTAAACAAGAGTTATTTATAGATTGTACGGACGCTGAAAAAGAAAATAAACCTGCCGATAACCTGGTTTTAACGGCACCAATGAAAGCGGTTAATGGCAAAGTTAAAATACAGGTTTTGATGGACAAATCGTCACTTGAAGTATTGGGTAACGGTGGTGAAAAGGTGATCACAACCATGATCTACCCTGAAACCGGTGCTAACGGTTTATCAGCATTCAGCGATGGGAAAGCCGTGATAAGCAATTTGAAGATGTGGGATATGAGCGCCTTGGGAAAATAATCTTATTGAAATAATCTAAACTTTATCAGAGAAAGCAGGGGTATATCACTCCCTGCTTTTTTTGTTTTGAGGTATTTTCTGCCGCAAATGCCTTGATCATAAATAATTATGAATATTCTATTCAACGTTGAATTCTAGCTTTAAGCTTGAATTATGCCTGATCTTCCATGATTTTATTTTTATTTGGATTAATTCTAAATAAGCCCTTACTTTGTTGCATCAAATTTTAATCGTTCAACCATGAAATCACAAGTATCTGCCGGTATAGCCGACCCACCATAAGGATATATCCAATAAAAAGCCCGGTGATTCGTCGCCAAACTTCACACCGGGCAAATGTCAATTCATTCTTCAATAAATTAATCATTCAAAGCAAAACTATGAATTCTTTATTACTAAGCATTAATACGTTTAACACCTTCTTTTCTAAAAAAAATCTCCATCAATTCACCCTATTAAAATGGATAGCCTGCCTGACATTTATTTTCAGTTTTCAATTTGCAAATGCACAGGTACAAACAGGTTCTATACACGGAACCATAACTACAGCCGACGGCAAGGCCGCTGAAAATGTGAGTATATTTTTAAGTAATACCCATAAGGGAACCATATCTGATGAGCAAGGAAATTACAAGATAACCAACATTATCCCCGGAACTTACACACTTACCTTAAAGCATACTGGTATGCAGCCGCAAATCAGGCAAATAGAAGTAAAAGCCGGTGAAGCAACTGTAGCAAATTTTAGCATCACCGAAGATAATAAGGCTCTACAAGAGGTCACCGTTACATCGGGCTATAACAAGTTTGCCAAAAAAGAAACCGAAGCGGTAGCTAAAATGCCGTTAAAGGATCTTGAAAACCCGCAGGTATACAATGTAATACCTAAGGAATTATTGCAGGACGAAAACATTGTAAGTTATAACGATGTGCTGAAAAACGTGGCAGGTGTTAGCCAGGCATTAGTAAATGGTTCAAACTCGTTTAACTTGCGCGGTTTTTTTACTACCAGCTACCTGCGCAACGGTTTGCAGGATTCTAAAGAAAACAGTATCGAAGTTGCCAACATCGAAAGTATTGAAGTGCTAAAAGGCCCATCAGCTACGCTTTTCGGCAGCAGCCTTACTTCTTTTGGCGGTTTATTGAACCGTGTTACTAAAAAGCCATTCGACACTTTTCAGGGTGAAATCTCTTACACCGATGGTGGTTTTGGACTGAACCGTGTTACAGCTGATTTTAACACACCGTTAAACCCCGATAAGGGCCTGTTTTTACGTACTAACGTAGCGTATGACAGCGAGGGCAGCTTTCAGGATGCCGGTTTTACCAACCGTTTTTTTGTAGCGCCATCCTTATTATATAAAGTAAACGACCGCCTTACTATATCGTTAGACGCGGAGATCTACAACCAAAAATCAAACGATTTTAACCGCTTGTTCCCCGAAGCTTCCTTTACCAAAACCAACCCGCGCGATCTGGGTATCGACTGGACAAAATCATACAGCAGTAATGACCTGTATGAAACCGACCCTTCGGTAAGTTTATACGGTACGGTGAATTATAAAATATCCGATCACTGGAAATCACAAACCGCTTTCTCTCAAACCAATTCAACCGTACAGGGCGATTGGAGTTATAATAGCATTGTAGGCGATACTGCGGTGAGTCGCAATCCCGGTTATGAGCACACCATTTATAATTATACCGAGGTACAGCAAAATTTTAACGGCGATTTTAACATAGGTAAAATGCGTAACCGACTTGTTATCGGCCTCGATTATTTTACCAATACGGTGAACAGCACCTCAGCCATGATTTACGGTTTTGATGAGGTTAGCATAAAAGGTAACGACCCGCGCTATAACGAACTTACGCCAACTTCGCTTGATGCGGCGCTGGCAAGCGTTCCGTATAGCAAAAGCAGTACCCAGCAGAGTACTTACAGTGCTTATGCGTCGGATGTGTTGAACATAACTGATAACTTATTGGCCATGGCCAGCTTACGTGTTGATCATTTTGTAAACGGTGGTACGCATGATATAAACGCGGATACAACAACCGGGAAATACCATCAGACAGCCTTTTCACCAAAATTAGGTTTGGTTTACCAGATCGTTCCTAACCAGGTTTCGCTGTTTGGTAATTATATGAATGGGTTCAGCAATAACGCGCCGGTTCGCCAGCCTGATGGTACTTTTTCATCATTCAAACCAAGTGAAGCTAACCAATGGGAAGGCGGTGTAAAACTTAACCTGTTTGATGGCAAGCTGAGCAGTACATTAAGCTATTACCACATTAAGGTAAGTGATGTGATCCACAATAGTTTTGTAACCGGGCAAACACAATTTGAAGTACAGGACGGCGGTCAGCTAAGCAAGGGTTTTGAAGCCGAGGTTATCGCTAACCCATTCCGTGGGTTTAACCTGATTGCGGGTTATGCTTACAATGATATCTATACTATCAATACCGACCCTGATGCCGACGGCTTGCACCAGTGGACGGGCCCTGCGCAAACTGCCAACTTATGGTTGAGTTACCATTTTCTTGATGGTTCATTAAAAGGATTTGGCCTGGGTGTTGGCGGCAATTATAATGGTATTGCTTACATACAACAATCAAGGTCGCAAGGTGAATTTTATTTACCTGCTTATACAGTGTTGAACGCGGTGATCAGTTATGACCAGCCCGTTTATCGCGTAAGCCTGAAGATGGATAATTTAACCAACGAAGCATACTGGGGAAGCTATGTGAGCCAGATGATGCCGAGGAGGTTCAGCGCTACGGTGGCGTTCAAATTTAAATAGCCGTCTAATAAAAAATGTTATTTAGTTTATATGGCACAGCTTAAAAGTATTAAAAAGTGGTTTTGGTGGCACCGGTGGACTAGCCTGATCTGCACCCTGTTCCTGCTTATGTTATGCATCACCGGTTTGCCGCTCGTTTTTGGCGACGAGATAGACGGGTGGCTTAACCCAACCCATTATGCCGACCTGCCGAAGGATACGCCCATGGCTAACCTGGATGGCATGGTAAAGGTTGCCCAAACACGCTATCCTAAACAGCTGGTCACTTTTATTTTTGTGGATGATGATGAGCCGCAGGTACTGGTTAATATGGCGCCAACATGGAATCCGGTTGACCCGCTGCGCCATTCCATGCAGTTCGATAGCCGTACAGGCAAGTTACTGAATGACGAGCCACCATTTTCACAACAGCCGAGGGGCTTTATGGGCACCATGCTCGATCTGCACAGCGGATTATTTATTGATCTGCCGGGCGAATTATTTTTAGGATTGATGGGGGTACTTTTCGTTATCTCCATCATTTCGGGAGTGGTGTTATATGGCCCGTTTATGAAAAAGCTGGATTTCGGAACCATCAGGGGGGATAAATCCCGCAGGCTTAAATGGCTCGACTTGCATAACTTGCTGGGCATTGCAACCGCCGTATGGCTGCTGGTTGTAGGTGCAACGGGGGTAATGAATGAACTTTCGACCCCGTTGTTTGGCCTTTGGCAGGTAACTGATGTAAAAGCCATGCTGAGTAAATATCACGGTAAGCCACCGGTTGATCAAACGAAATTAAGTTCGATACAAGCCGCTTTTGATACTACCCGGAAAACATTGCCCGGCATGCAGGTAATGAGCCTGGTTTATCCCGGCGAGGCGTTCGGTAGCCCGTACCATTACCTGATCTGGACAAAAGGAAATACGCCATTGACCTCGCAATTATTTAGCCCGGTATTGGTTGATGCCAAAACAGGAAAACTGGCTGCTGTAGTAAAAATGCCCGTTTATTTACGCGCGCTTGAGTTATCAAGGCCACTGCATTTTGGTAACTATGGCGGCACACCATTAAAGATCATTTGGGTGTTGTTTGATCTGGTTGCTATTATAGTGCTTATCAGCGGGGTGTACCTGTGGGTAGTGCGCCGTAAGTTTTATAAAAATTATTTCGACAGGCTTACTGAGGCTGAGTTAAACGAACCATCACCACAAACAATTGCATCATGAAACAAAACTTTAAAAAGATCTGGCGCATACCTGTACTGTTATCGGCATTGATACTGTTTGGTTTGCTGGCGGCCCTGTTAGGAACAGGCATTTGGTACTGGCTGGCATGGGCCGCTATGCTTGTGCCACTGTTTGTCATTTGCCTTAAAGTATGGAAACCCAACAGCCATGTAAAAGAGAATGTAATTAAGAATTGAAAATATAAAGTCCTGCTTACCTGCTAAGGATGATCTATCTATGCAGGTAAGGCAGGCACTAACTCATCAGCTTATGTGCCAAACCATTGTTTTATGCCGCAAAGGCCCCATCGTTATCAGCCAATGTATGGAATGTAAAATGCTTAACATCTGGTTGCGAAACCTGCTGTTGAACTTTACATCCGAGCAGTTTAAAATGTTCAAGAATTTTACCTCGCAGCTGGATGTGGAAGAGAGTATGTTCCCGTTCCCTGATGGCGAAGAAAGACTGGTATTGCGCACGCCCCATAGCGATATCTGCTTCACATTCAGCATGACCGAATGGGAAGATTTTCACGTAGCGATGGAAGAAGCTGAATATATGCAGCAGGTTTACCAGCTGATGCATCATTAATAAAAACTCCGTGCCCTTTGTGGTAAAAGTTAAACCATAGAAAGCACGGAGTGTTTCACAGAGATGCACAAAGTTGAACGCGTTTAAATATTAGTCTTTATCCCAAACAGAACCTCGTATCTCTTTACGTTCCGTGAGTTTATTATCAGGAATAGCAACCGCTACCCAGGGCTTGTTCAATTCTGTTATACGTCCGTGCCATTCCAGTTGAGCAGTTTTCCCGGCTTGCAGATCAACTTCTTTTGAGGCATCATCCAGTGTTAAATTATCCATTCGGAAATTGAAATGATGTACGCCATTACCCTGTGCCATTAACCGGATAGTAACTCCGCCGTTTGCATCAGTTTGTTTGGTTAGGGTGTAGTTTAACATCTCACCCGGCCTGCATTCCAGATGGTAGGATGAACCCGGTAAAAAGGTTTGCGTTTGTGTGCGCCCGCTGCTGGTAACTTTGTATTCGCCTTCGGGCAAGGTTGTTTTAAAGCGACCTGATATTGTATTTACTGTGATCCGTTGATGCGTACGCACTTCTTCAAAAACTACTGGTGCATCTGCCCGGCCCTGAACTGTAGCCGGGCCCTCGATAGCCGATAACAACCAAATCCAATTGGTTACCGGGTGCCCCCAGATCTCCTTGTAGGTCCACATGGCTTGTACGGGCCAGTAGGGTGCATCAGCTTCGCCACGGGTTTGTATACCCACCGGTAAACCGCCCACCATATCACCGGATGACGGCGAGTAAAGCGGTACAAAATCGTAACCCTCGCCATACATGGTACTCTCCGCGAAAGGGTTTCTGCCGATGATCCATTCCAGTTGGCGGGTGGCTAATCCTTCAGCGGCTAAATCACCACGTAATTGCCCTGCACTGGCCAACGCCTGTGCCTGTGGTAAGATAGTGCCGAAGTTGCCCCGATAATCCATCCACACCGGGAAGATGCGCAGGTAATGGCCTTTTCCTAACGGGATGCCCTGCAATACCTGCTGGCGAAACGATGGTTGCCTGCTTTCAGGCACATGTCTGTATTCCGTATCGGTATAAACAGATGCGGGCATCATATCATAAGGCGCAGAATATTTGGCAATGGTTTTCAAATATTCGGCATAAAGCGTTACCGATGCGTACCATTTTATCCAGTCCGAATGATTAGGGAAAGCATCACAAAGCGCGGTAAGTGCCATAGCAGGTGCCTGCTCGCGGCCACGGTGGCAGTAATGCAGTATGCGTTCCTTAGTTGTTGTGGTATAAAAAAAGCCGGTTAAGGGCGTATCCCAATCCGGGCGCTCTTGTTGCTGCGCGTTCATGATTGTCGGCGCTAGCGATGTTGCCAGTTTTTCATATTGTTGGTTTCCGGTTGCTTTCCACAAATTTACCGATGCCAGGATAGCCTGGGATGGCAACTCATCCTCCACATTATTTGAGTCGAATGTGCCGCGCCAGATATCCTTTGATGGCTTAACGGATGACATTCCTGCTACAGCAAATTGCCAGTCGCTTTCTGCAGTTTTCAGTGCATAGGTCGCTAAATCCGGGTCGCTGCTTTTTAGGATTCGATAGGCTTGTGCTTCAACGCCAGCCGCTTCAAAATTAGCCATCGGGCTGTTTTGCGCGGTTGCTATCGGGTCATCGTCATCACCTATAATGTTATTTGTTCTGCGGCTGTTCAGTGAACCTGTATTACGGTAACCATCACCAAAATTGTTCTTTAATATCCAGTCGAGCCCCCATTTCGCTTCCTCAAGCACACGGTTGTATAAGTCGGGATTGCTGTTGCGCTGCTGTAGTTTCTCAGCCATGCTGAATAGGGCAGTAGTGATTTCCTCTGTACCTTCAAAACTTTGTGATAAGTCACCCGCATCATGCCAGCCGCCATTGGTCACTATTTTCCGGTTGCCGTGGGTACAAACCCAGTCGTTATGCTCATTGCCATGTATGCCGGGTATGGCTATGCCGCAGCGCTCGGCATAAAAAAAGTTGAGCGCTTTCCATACCGTACGTTCGTAAACATCATCGCCAATGCGGAAAGGTTTGGTAACCACATCTCCGGCAGAAAGCACATAATTGCCCGGTTTTCTTATCTCCGAAAAATCCATCACCTGGAATTTACCGATAGAAGAACTTACATTGGCTACCGGTTTGCTCAATACTATCTGGTGATTATCCTGATCTATTAACTTGAAAGTTTTTGCATCGATATCACTGATAATAGCGCTTTTCTGAGCCCCGGTTTGGTAGCCGGTGTGCGGGTATGCAATGCGGCCTTTCCATACATCCCAGCCTTCTGTTTTATCGGGGTCAACCTTTTCCAGATCCAGCTGATCAAAATAAAAACGGATCTTATCGGCTTCGCCGGGATAACTGCCGGATAAGCCATAAGATATCTCAAAGCTGGTTACTTTATCGCGCGCCACGTTGCTGATCTCCCAAACCACGTGGTTCCACTGGTGGTTTTTCAGCACCCAGGAGGTTTGCCCTTCCTGTCCGAATATAGCAGGCAGTTTTTCCTTACCATCGTTATACAACTGGGCATCCAGCGCGGTGGTATAAAAACCGGGCAGGTCGGGGTAGATCCAAATAGAGATACGGTTATATTTGGTCCAGTCCTCACCATTAAATATTCGCCTGATGCCTGATCTTCCCCAGCCACGCCCATTTAGCGGCGCGGGGCCGTTCAACCGGGTAGGGGTGGTCATTAACAGCGATTGACTGCCCTCGTGCACAAATTGTTTCGAAAGTTCAATAGTAGCCACCGAACTGCTGGAATCAACGGTAGTAATTACTTTGCGGGCATCAACCACCTGTACGCCCGATGAGGTGAACGAGTGCCAGTTATCTAAATGCTCCATATCATCCAGCGACCGCTTATCATATACCTTTTTGTTGAGCCATCGATAGGCTGCCGAATCTTTAAATTCAGCCTCCATTGGCTTGCGTTCGAGGTATAAACCGGAAAATAGGGCGAGTGCCAGGATAGGATAAAGGTGTTTCATGCCGAACTGATTGACTTAGTAAAGTAAAAGAAGCGTTTTTGGTTGATATTTTTGAGGATCGGATATAAATACAATTGGTTTCAGCCTCTACATTACTTCTACAACTGTAATTATGGAACCGTGTATCGGTTTTATGCTCAATTTCGATAAAAAAATACCATGTTTTGCGTTGTTTCTTTTGCGATTAAACAGCTAACTTGAAAGTTCTTAAGCTTAAACTTTTAATACTACCAATTATGAATAGCAGGAGAGATTTTTTGAAAAAAGCAGGTCTGGCAGGTTTGGCGCTGCAATTGGTTCCGGTTTTGTCGTGGGCCGAAACAACCGCCCCTGTTAAAACAGTTAGCGAAGGCCGTGTATTACGTGTGGCCATTATGGGCCTGGGCAGCTATGGCTCAAGGGTAGCTGAAGCGATGAAGATGTGTTCCCGGGCAAAGCTGGTTGGCGTAATCAGCGGCACGCCTTCAAAAATTACCGACTGGCAAAACAAATATGATATACCGGCAAAGAACTGTTATAACTACGAAAATTTTGATGCCATAAAGGATAACCCTGATATTGATGCGGTATATATCATAACCCCTAACGGCCTGCACCGCGACCAGGCGATCCGTGTGGCTAAGGCCGGTAAACACGTGATCTGTGAAAAACCAATGGCTATAAATGCTAAGGAAGGGCAGGAGATGGCTGATGCCTGCAAGGCAGCAAATGTGCAATTACTGGTAGGCTACCGCATGCACTTTGAACCTAAGACTTTAGAAGTGATTCGCAAAAGAAAGGCTGGAGATTTTGGTAAGATCGCTTTCTTTCAGGGCTTATGCGGTTTTACCATAGGCGACCCAACCCAATGGCGACTGAACAAACAATTATCCGGCGGTGGATCAATGATGGATATTGGTATTTACGCCGTAAATGGTGCCCGTTATATGGTAGGCGAGGAACCAGTTTGGGTAACCGCGCAGGAAACTAAAACCGACCCGGTTAAATTTAAGGAAGGTATTGATGAAACCATCCAGTTCCAGTTCGGTTTTCCCAGCGGTGCAGTGGCATCATGCCTGTCTACCTATCAAATGAATCATCTGGATAAATTTTTCCTGAACGGAGCAAAAGGTTATGCAGAACTACAGCCTTCAACAGGTTATGGGCCGATAATGGGCCATACCAATGATGGTGAACTCACCCAGCCGATAACTACCCACCAAACAGTACAAATGGATAAAATGGCAGCCATTCTGTATGATGGGCTGCAACCCGAAGTGCCTATTGACGGACAGGAAGCGATAAAGGACCTTAAAGTGATCGACGCTATTTATCTGGCAGCAAAAACAGGTAAAAAGATTGAGATAACTGTTTAATTGATGCCGGTTAAAAAAGCTAAGTTCCCGTATAATTAACCCGAATATGCAGGCTACAAGTTATATAATTTGTAGCTTATGCCTATTACCCATAGGCGTTCGGACGATTTATTTTATTACCAATATTGAGCGTAGGGTCACCCTTTCTTTAATCTGCCGAACACTATTGCCTTCAACTCATGATGTGGCATGGTCCACCAGTATATAATTTCGGCAAACACTTCATTCATCGATTTAAATTATGCGTTAATCGATTCATTTTAAGCTTTGAATTAGAGGTATTTTACTTTTAATTCAAATTTTAAATCCTATAAAACCCCTATTAAAATGAAAAAGAATTACGCATTTATAGTAGCGGCATTTCTGCTGTTATTATTTTCTTCATGTTCAAAAGATGCTGTTAAGTCGACAAAAAGCAGTACTTCAACATCAACAATCACATCAACAGAATTAAGCAGTACACAGGGCATATCACTGGCCGTTACTGATTCAACCGGCAGCAGCGATACACTTTATGCGATTAAGTGTTATCCAAAGGGTGGCAAGCCCGACTCCATCGCATTCAGCAGCTTGCCAACCGCTGTCGGTACTTACTTAACCGCAAATTACTCAGGCTACACTGTTCTGAAGGTCTTTAAAACGCTAACCTCATCAGGCAGTATTGATGGTTATGTGGTGGTAATAAAATATGACGGCAAGCCTGTCGCGCTTAAGTTTGATTCGACTGGTACTTTTGTTGCAGTATTGGAGCAAAAGGATTTGAAGGATATCAAATCAGGCCAGCCATGCCATCCCGGAGGTCCGTTTGATGACCGTAATGGCAAGTACCAGGATACCTTAGCCATTAGTGCGCTGCCAGCCACCATCACCGCTTACTTTAAAGCAAATTACCCTGCTGATACGTTATTGCATGCGGTAATCAATCCCGATAGCAGCTATACCATCAGCAGTAAGGATAATGCCTTGTTTGTGACTAACTTCTCGGCCAAGCTAAAATTTGTGAACCGGATAGAGGTACTTCCTTTCGCACCGCAAAAGCCAGTAAAAGAAGCTGATCTTTTAACCAGTATAACCACTTATTTAACAACTACCTACCCTGGTTATGTGTTCGATAATGCTTTTGAAATATTAAAAGGCAGCAGCGTTCAGGATTATATCGTATTTATTGATGCCAACAATACGCGCTACGCCATAGCGTTTGATTCAACCGGCACATTTATAAAAAGTGTTACCGTAAAATAGCCCCTACTATCCTGTTTATATATGAAAAGCTACTCAGAATTGAGTAGCTTTTTTTATGCGTTAATTTTTAAGATAACTTATTTGCATTTGCTCAACCCATCCGTGCTCGAATCATCGCCGGGTTTAATGAGCAGGGCTTTTTCAAAATAGCCTTTGGCTTCATCTTTTTTACCATCCATTAATAACGACCATCCCAGCATATGATTTCCATCATAATCATAAGGATATAAGGTGGCTACCGTTTTGAATAACCTGATGGATACATCATATTGCTTACGATTGTAATAAATAATGCCTGCCCAATAACAGGCTTGCGTATTTTGAGGATCTATTTTTAAGATCGCCATGTACTGCTCAAGCACTTTATCCCAACTCTGCAAAAAAGATAAAGGTTTTACAAAGCCAAATTTCGCTTCGATAGAACTGGGTTTAAGCGTAACTGCTTTTTGGTAATAGTTTTTTGAGGCGTTGTAGTTTTGGTTTAAATAATGCAGCCAGCCCAGCCGTATATTTAATTCGTAACTATTATCGGTGTAGTAAGGCGATATGTCATTTATAGCGGCAGTATAATTTTTGTTCAGTTCGTCGGTATAGCTGTTATGAAAGGCTTTTTGTAACACGGCATTGCTTTGGGCATGTACATTTACAACCAGCAAACACATCGGAACCAGTATTAAACTTCGTTTCAAAATTTCCATACAATACCTACAGTAACTGAGTTTTGATCATAGATTAAGGACTGGTATGCATCAGACTTCTTTTCATAGAAATAGTTTAACTGCAACTGCACATTATTATTTAACTGATAATATGCCGATTCGCCGCATTTAAATGTGGTGTTATCAATGCCGTCATAAACATACAATCCATCCGCATCTATATAATCATCTAAATTACCCAAAGTAACAGATGATTCCAACCACATGTTTTTTGTTAATTTAAAACCCAGCTTTTGATCAAAAATAAAATTTTTGACCGAATTTAATTGTTTAACGGATGCCCTGCTTATAGCATACAAATCAAAATTACCAAAGGGGTAGTAGGTTAGTTTAAGATTATACTGATCCAGTGTTTTATTAGTAAGCCAACCGAAATTAGCATCCGCCTCAGCATCAACATACGGGCCGCCATATTTTAAGCCTATCAAACCTAAATTGCTGTTGTAAGTTGTGCCGTTAAATTTAGTGTTTAGATAATGATAAGCACCAATAATCGCCATGTTTTGATCGACTGCAAAACTCATTTTGGCGTAGTATTCTTTTTGCTGATCTGCAAGATCCAGTGATTTAAAATGGGGCCCTCTAATATGATACAACTCAAATATTCCCTGGTTAAAATAGGATACCGATTGCTCTAACTGCAGCCGCCCGCCAATGCGGTTACCAATACCAAAACGGGAGAAAAAAGCATTATTCCTGTTGATGCTGTTGTTCTGTTTGATGCCGGTTTCGGCGTTTACATCAGTTATTATAGGGGTATTGATCCCATCCTTGAGCAAGGTTTCATCATTAAGGTATGATAGATTATAGATAGCGTGCAGATCGTCGCTTAAAAATTTATCGCAGTAATAGGCATAATACCGCGCGGTGATGTTATAGGGGTCTTTAATTAAAACCTTATTATACTGTTTTAAGGCTTGTTTATAATCTGCAGTTATAAAATTGGCATAGGCAAGCCTGAGCCTGAGGGCAGTAAAATCAGTGCCATTGGCTATAGATTGGTTGCCAAAGGCGATGAGTTGTTTCCAGTTGCCCGCGTTATACAGATCGGTGGATACACTATCAGCTACCTGCGAGGCATTTACCTGCGCCTTGGCCGTATGTATCATCGCCATAAACAATAAAAAGATCAGGTACTTTCTTTTATCCATTCAGCTTTAATATAGTGTCCGTTTATTTCAATATCAAGATCATTTATCTTGTTATCGGCTATATTTATAGTGGCCGTCATCGTTTGCTTTTGCCTGCCGAATACTTGTTTAAATTGTGTTGCCTGTACAGCTAAGCCTGTTTTTTGTGGCAGGTAACGGCTGCTATAATTAATGCTGATAAACCGGTAGAATGGTGCCACCAGATCCTGAAGCCAAAGCTGTAATTTGTTGGTTGATAGCTGCACAGGCAATGTATCATTCACAATTACATCCTCATCGCTGCTGAAGATAATTTTATAGGCCGACAGGTAAAAATAATATAGCAGGGATTTTTTATCGCCATAAAAACTGGTGAAGTAAAATAAGGTGCTATTATTTATAAAATAGGCTGTGGCCCCGGTTTCCTTGCAGTATAAATAGGTTTGGTTAAATTCATCGGTAAAAGCCTCGATAGATTCTTTAGCTACTGCTGATGTAATGGTTGCAGTATATCCCGGTGGAAAATCAAAGGCCCTTTTTATGGAGGTATTGATGTTTACAGGAGTTATAATATCTTCCTTTACAGGAATTTCAAAGCTATTAAACTTGTTTTTATTTGCTACCTGGCTGATGTAGCCCGCAAACGGATAGGCCAGGGTTTTGGCATCGATATAAGAAGTAGTTTGTACCTGGAAATGAAGGTGTGGCTCCGGCGAGCGGCCTGAATTACCGCAAAGCCCTATCTGGTCGCCTTGTTTTACTACATCGCCGGGTTTAACGGTTATTGATTTTTTTTTGAGGTGCGATACTTTGGAATACAACCCATCCAGATGTTTGATCACTACGGTATTGCCCCAGTTATCCTTGGTATTTACTTCGCCGATAATGTTATCTTCCACATGATCTGTAACAGTAGTCACAATACCATCGCCGCAGGCCAAAACAGGTTTGTTAAAACAATAAAAATGCTCGGGCAAGGTGCCGGGCAATTTATAGGTGTGCTTTTCTTCATCCTCAATTACAAAGTCTAGGGCCTTACCCCAGTCGCCTTTATGGGTAATATCGCCATCGTAACCTTGCGAAACTGTCCAGCTGCCCATAAAGGGTAAATAGAACCTGAAGTATTTAAGATCATTTAACCGGCTCTTTTGGTTGATGAACTGGTATAAGTTACGCTCGGGCGAATAATGCTGTATCGGCACGAGTTGCAGTTTGCCGGGATATTTGCGCAATAAAAGAAAGTAAAGCAACCCGATATTAATGATACAAAATGGCAACGAAAATATCGGCAAATTGTATATACCCAGCAATGCGGTAAACGCGTTTATCAGCACAAATACTATTAACACACATAAAATTGCCCACACATAGGAGCGAAGGGATGGTATAGTAAAAAAGCTGCCGATAGCCACCGATGTAAGCATAAAATTAGCCCCTAAATGGTAATAGCTGATACCATCGGGATATACATGGGTGATATTGTTGAAACAAAGCGCGGTTATAAAACCAATAATAAGCAGGCTGAACGCGATGCGCGAATGAACAAGCAAACCCACGCTGATGAGTACGCCTGTGATTACATTGTTTTGAAAAAGTATGGCACTTAGCGAGCGGAAAAACAGGTTAAGGTAAAAGGGTAACTTTAAATACAAGTACTCATGAAAACTGCCCAGGTTGCCTGTTCCATTATACAATTCGCCTAAAATGTAGCTGCTTTTAGGTTCAAGGCCGGTATGGAACACGCTGTTGGCTGCCAGCAAAACAACCCAAAAGCAAAAGATGAACGGTAATGATAAAACCGGTAAATCTGATCTGCCCAACCGCTCAACTAAAATAACGGTTACAATAATGGTGAATAAACAAGCCAGTATCAACCATATATAAAAAACTCCGTTTACATTATAAAAGTTACCGAAAGCTATGCCCAGCAGCAAACTGTTAAAGCTGTAAATACCTGCATTTATGGTTTCGGCACGATACCCGAGCAGATTGGTAATAACTAATGAAAATAGAACACAGCATAAACCACTGAGTCCTGCCGCCGGGTTAAAAAAGCTTACCAGCAGTAAAATAGCGCCCAGCACCTTGTTTTGTGAAAAAAACAAAATGGCATAGCTATTTAAAACAGCCTTTATAAATAATTTAGTTCTGTTTTTCACTTGGTTATTTTAAATGCCCCGGCAAATGCTCGTTAGTCTGTATATAATCCAGCGTTTCTTTGGCTTTTATCAGGTGCACCTGCTGCTGCTCATCAATAAGCACAACGGCGGGCCGCAGGGTTATAAACTGCATCCACTGGGTCATGTTGTAAGCACCTACTTTATGTACCACTACATTATCGCCGGGATTTAGCAGCGGCAGGTTAATGCTTTCGCGTATCACATCAATATTCATACACAATGGGCCGTAAACCACCATGTTTTCCATATTAGGAGCAAACTCCTGTGCCGGACTTATCTGATGCTCGTACCAAAACGAGGTGAACAATACATTTACGCCAAAATCAACAATAACTGCCCGTTTGCCTTCACTCAGGCGTTTGTTTGCCATAACAGTGCCCAGCAGGTAACCGGCATCATCAATTAATACCCGGCCGCTTTCAAGTATCAGCAAGGGGAGTTCATCATGCGCGAAACCTGCCTTTGTTAAGGTACCGGTTATCTCCTCGGCAAAATCATCAATAGTTGGTGTGGTATCGGTACCCGGTAGGTAAGAACCTTTTAATGTATTGGTTGATGGGAAACCGCCGCCCATATCAAGGTAAGTTATAGTCTGTTGCAATTCAGCTTTACAGCGCAAAGCCAGGCTGGCCATTTTTGCTGCCGCTATGCCATAGGCACTTGTAATCTGCACATACGTACCGATATGGCAATGCAGACCTACCAATTGCAGCTTGCCCGAATTGATAACTTTTACTATCGCGGCCCATGCATCGCCGCTCTCATAATTAAAGCCAAAGCGATCCCAGATAGGGAAAATCCCGGTATCCATATTTATCCTGATGCCCACGCGGGGCTTATTGGGTTTACCCTCGGCGAGGATAATTAGCTGGTTTAATTCTTCCAGGTGATCAATATGAATGAGCGAATCATTTTCAATAGCCAGTAACAACTCATCGGCTGTTTTACCCGGTCCGTTGAATATAATTTTATTACCCGGTACGCCATTGCCCAAGGCTTTACGGTATTCAAAGCCCGATACTACCTCGGCCCAGCTACCCTCCTGGTGAAAGATATTGCACACCGCGTTCAGGTAATTGGTTTTATAACTCCATGCAAACTGCACTTTTGGGTAACGTGTGCTGAATGCCCTGTACGCGGCACGGTAATTACGGCGGATCTGTTTCTCTGACAATACGAACAGCGGCGAACCATAAGAAGCGATCAGGCTTTTTACAGGCACATTGTCGATATATTCAAATGGCTTTCCGCCACTGCGACTGCCAAATTTGTTCATGACACCTGCTGTGAGTTTTTTTATATATGGCCGTTCGTAAACAAGTTTTTGCATGATGAATCTTATCTTTTTATAATTCGCCAAGGGCTGATATCCGCTGAAAATCGGCAATATCAACTACCTGGTCCCATGAATGCCTGATAAACAATTTGCCTGCCTGGTATTCCTCAAAACGACTAAGCTTTTCGCCCAAAGCCATTTTTACCAATGCCAGGGGCTGGTTTTGCCCCGCCGCAGCAGTCAGGTAGATCCAGGCCGGGAAACGGGGATTGATCTCTAATATAAACAGCTGATCATCCGCATCGCGCATGATCTCCAGCTCATAGCCTCCCCGCCATTTGGTTGCTTTGGCAAATTTATCCGCCAGTGCTATCAGCGCTGCATCTTCAATAGTTACACCTGCCCAGGCTTTTCCTTTATCAGTAATATACAATTTGCGCATAGGCACAATGCTGATGTTGTTGCCATCGCCATCGCCTAAAGCGGCTATATTTATTTCAGTCCCTTTAATATATTGTTGCGTTATAACCGGGTAACCCCATGTTAGCGCTAATTGGTTAAATGCCTTTATTGCCGCCTCTTTGTTATGGGCGATGTAAGCTTCATAAAACTTCCCCTTCACCACTACCGGGAAACCAAGTTCCTCAATAGCCTTTTGAACGTCATCGGTTGAATACAACTTATGATCTGCAGGTATATGAAAGCCATTCTTTTGGCCGAAATCATATAAATTAACTTTATCCCTAAGCATCAGCTGCTCAATTGATGGCAAAAAGGTACGGATACCTATTTGCTGCAATTGCGGGGCAAGCTTTATAAAATTATGTAATTCAGCATCAAAATTTGGGATGATGAAGTTTAGCTTTTCCTTATCATGTATATAGGTTAAACGTTCAAACAGGGCTGCGGTTCCTTCGGTTGGGTAGGGTATGGTGTAGGTTTTATCAACCATATCACGCATATAAATCCCCGGTTCTAACGATTCGTAGGACAGCCCTATGACCCTTAATCCCGCGCCTAATCCTTCCTTTAACGCCCGTATTACGGCTACGCCAGGGCCAGGGTTATCATTGGCATTAAGGCCGGTTACCCCAATACAAAGCTGGGAGTAGTTATTTGCTGTCATAAGTTGTGGCTTCCAGCAAATTTGCCTCTTTCAGCTGTACTATCCAATCCTCCCAGTCGCGGTCGAGCTGCGTGGTGCTAACTTCGTACTTTTGTAATAGTTGTTGTTTTATCTGGGCCTCTGTGTCGCCATTTTTCATGGCCAGCAATATTTCCGAAGCCATTGCATTGCCTGAAAATGAATCGCCTGTAGCCGGGTTAAAAATAAACCCATTCTCGCTTGTGGCTATGTTCTTTTTCAGTTTCATTTATTTAATAAGTGTATTGCAGGCTATAAATGTAATATTTTTACAATTATCACGAAGCCATTAAGTAATCAATCCTTGAGGCCAGCACTTCCATATCCATCGGTTTTAAAAACAAGGCATCACACCTGTATGCTGCCGAAAGGATCTTTTTGCTCCTGTAGGCACTCACCACAATTACCGGAATATTTTCAAGTACCTTTTCTTCTTTCAGATCATTGCAAACCTGTTCGCAATCGTTATTCAGCAATAAATAATCCAGAATGATCAGATCGGGGCGCATAGCCTTCGCTTTATCGCAAATAGCATCCTGATCGTAAACAGTAAGGATGTCAAAATCACCGTAATACATAATCTCGTTTACAACTGATAACATCCTGCCGCTATTATCAAGTACCAGTATCCGTTTTTGTTTGCTTGCTATCTCCATTGTACAATAGTTTAAATGCTTATGTAAAGGTGTTGTTATCAGCATTTAAACAAGAAAATGTATCGCTAAATCAGCATTATCTACCGATGAAATAAAATAAGGCTTATAGTTCTCTTATTTCGACCACGAGTGTATAAAATCGGCATAGTTATTCCCTATAGGCAACTCAATTGTTTTCAGCTTGGCCTTATGGTTGTGTATGGATCTTATCTTTTTTATAGCCACCGCGTAACTCCTGTGTATGCGTGCAAATTCCGTTTGCGGCAACTTCTCTAATACACCTTTGAGCGACATCAGCGTTAAAACAGGTTTTTCAATATTGCTCAGGTATATTTTTATATAATCCTGCATACTTTCAATATACTCTATCTCTTTCAGTTCTATTTTTATCATCCTGTATTCAGAGTGTACATATAGTGAACCATCCATTTCGCTTTGCCCTGTCGATTTATATTTGGCGTAATCAATAGCCTTATTTACCCCGGCCGAAAAACGTTTAAGGTCGATAGGCTTCAGCAGGTAATCCAATGCTTCCAGTTCAAATCCTTCATAGGCAAAAGCTTTATGGGCGGTTGTAAATATTACCATAGGCTTTTGTTTAAGCGAGCGCACCAGTTCAATACCTGTTATATCGGGCATGTCGATATCAATAAAAAGCAGGTCTATGGTATTATTACGCAGATATTCAGCAGCTGAAATAGCATCTTCAAATGTATGCAGCAGTTTAAGCTGCGGAAAATCCGCAATATGTTTTTTTATCACCTCTAATGCCAGTGGTTCGTCATCAATGGCTATACATTTCAATTCCATATGTGCTGTGTTTACTACTTAACAATCAATTTCAAGGCTTACAGTGAACAGGTTATCCTTAGCTTTAACGTCCAGTTTATGCCGGTTGGGATATATCAGTTCAAGGCGCTGTTTTGTGTTGGTTATACCTATGCCTTTACGGGTACTGAGTTTATCTTTATCGAAGATGGTATTTTGGCAAAAGAGCCTTAACTTATCACCTTTGGCTGTTACCTTAATAATGATAGCCGAAGTTTTATGATTGCTGATGCCATATTTAAACACATTTTCAATAAAGGTCATCAATACCAAGGGGGCAATTTTTTTATGGCTAAAATCGCCGGTGCTGGTAAAATCAAGTTGGGTTTTATTGCCTAAGCGCAGTTTTTGCAGGTCGATATAATCATGTATGCAATCAACCTCGCTTTGCAGCGATACGAAATTCTCCGTTACATCATCGGTTACATAGCGCATAATGTTCGATAGCTTCATGATGCTTTCTGAGGTATGCTCGCTGTTGGTAACCGACAGTGCATAAATATTATTCAGCGTATTAAATAAAAAGTGCGGGTTTATCTGCGCTTTCAGGAAGGATAACTCCGCGTTAGCTTTTTCGGCTTTAGCTTTAACCACAACCTGCTCGGTTAACTGCCATTTTTGTACGGTACTTACCGCTACGCTTAAACCCATTACCACAATAAATATAAATAGCCCAACCATATCAATATTACCCGACTGGTGTATAAATATAACGCGGTTTGATGGCTTAAAACGCGGGTCTTCCATGCGGAGATCCTGGTGGGGAAGGGGGCCAAATGGCAAATTTTTAGGGCCTGAACTATCACCCACACCGGTAACTGATTGATTATCTGTTGACATGGATGGTGCTGCCGCTTGCTGTGTGTTTAAATTTCTGTTTTTAAGCAGGTTATGACCAAGCAGGTTATCAAAGGGCTGCAAAAAATATACACAGCCTGATAGCAGCAGTACGATGATACCGTAGTAAAAATACTTTTTCCTGAAAACAAGCCTTGGTACCAGGTACCAGGCATTCAGGTAAAACATAAAAATATAGGTTAAGCAAAACAGCCAGTAAAACGGCGATAATAATACAAAATAACTGTTATGCGTGTTCTCCTGCGTTTTATTCATGAACAGCAGCGGAAACCCCAGAAAGATGAGCCAGCCTGTTGCATGAATAAAAAATGTAGTGAGCCTGGAGCGTAGCATATTAATGTGTGTTTCTCAAAAATAGCCTTTGCATTATATATTATGGCGGTTAATATTAATCATTTTTCGGGCCGGTTTTAATAAGGGATATTTTTACTGATACAGGATAAATTGAGCCCCTGCTTTTAACAGGCGCTCAATTATGAAAAAACTGATCTCATTATGCCGTTGCACTTATCTCCATAATTAACGGCACGGTGTAAAAGTCATCAATAGTAGCTACCCCGGCAATCATTTATCGGTGAATGGTGCTTTTGTATAGATGAAGCATTGATTAGGAGATTATTTAGTAATGGTATTATTATTTCTTCAATTCGTTAATGGGCGCTTTTGGTACAAGAACATGTTGCAGTTTTTGTGCTACAAAACCTTTAGCTACAGTAAAGCTTGCTGTTTTTTTAATATTTGCTGATGAAGCGCCAACTTTAACCATATAATTACCTGCATCAACTATCCACGAAGCCATACCGGTATCATATGACGCCAGATCCCCGGCATTAATGCTAAACAATAGCTGTTGCGATTCGCCGGGATTAAGCAGTTTTGTTTTTACAAATGCCTTTAACTCAATGGCCGGTTTGTTTAAAGTTTTTGCCGGGGCGCTTATGTACAACTGGGTGATCTCCTTACCGGCCACCTTGCCGCTATTAGTTACCGTAATATGCGCTGTAATTGATTTGCCATTAAAGCCGGTATCGCTTAAGGTTAAATTACCGTAGTTAAAAGTAGTGTATGATAATCCGTAGCCAAATTCATAGGCCGGTTTAATGTTGAAAGTACTGTAATAGCGGTAGCCTACATAAATGCCCTCATCATAAGTAACTTCGGCCGGGTTTCCCATTAAAGGGTTACCTGGGGTTTTACTATCTTTTAGTAACTCTTTGCCAGGGAAATTGCGGGCCGACGGTATATCGCTGTATTTAGAAGGGAAAGTAATAGCCAGTTTGCCTGATGGGTTAACCTTGCCGCTTAATACATCAGCTATGGCATTGCCGCCCTCAAGGCCGGGCTGCCATGCCAGTAAAATGGCATCGGCCTTATTGCGCCAGCTTTCAACCTCAACAACACCGCCTATATTTAGCACCACAATTACCTTTTTGCCCTGGGCATGAAAAGCATTGCTGATCATCGTTAAGTTTTGCGCTTCGGTTGCCGTTAGGGTAAAATCATCGGTTACATTTCTGTCGCCGCCTTCACCCGCGTTACGGCCAATGGTAACAATTGCAGCATCGGTGTTTTTAACCTCGTTATCCAAAAGCGTGCTGGTCAGCGTCATCTCAGCAATTGGTTTTGGGGTTAAGAAGGCGATCTTTGGTTTTGGGCGATTAGCCTTAGCCTCCTGAATATATTTTTGATAGGTGGCTTGCAGCGATGTATCAACCATATAACCTGCATTTGCCAAACCCTGGTTTAGTGATATGATATAAGGTTTATTCACATCGCCGCTGCCGGTACCACCGGTAATAAGGTCATAGGTGGTATTGCCGAAAAGCGATACCTTTTTACCCGAAGTAAGTGGTAACGATGCATCATTATTCTTCAGCAATACCATACCTTCGGTTGCCGCCATGCGGCTAACCTGTGCATCTTTCTTCAGGTCGGGTTTGTCAGCATATTTATAATTGTTAAACGCAGGCGATTTTGCTATAATGTTCAATATGCGGGTTACATTTTCATCCAGTTGCTGTTCGCTTACACGGCCATCATTAATAGCAGCCAGCAGATCATTGCTTTGTGCGGTTGCCCCAGGCATTATCATGTCATTACCCGCATTTGTCTGCGCCACAACGTCTTTACCGGCAGACCAATCCGTCATCACAAAACCTTTAAATCTCCATTCCTTTTTCAAAACTGTGGTCAGCAGATCCCTGCTTTCAGAAGTATAGGTGCCATTAATAAGGTTATATGATGACATGACTGTCCACGGCTGCGATTTGCTAAGCGCTATTTCAAAACCTTTAAGGTAGATCTCGCGCAAGGCCCTTTCGCTAACCTGTGTGTTTAGCTGCATACGGTTAAACTCCTGGTTATTGGCGGCAAAATGCTTGAGCGATGTGCCTACATTATTGCTTTGTATGCCATTAACAAAGCTGGCAGCCATATTACCGGCAATAACAGGGTCTTCCGAGTAATACTCAAAATTACGCCCGCCTAATGGGTTGCGCTGTATATTCATGCCGGGGGCAAGTAAAATATCAATACCATATTCATGTACCTCGGTTCCAAAAGCAACGGCCACTTTTTTTACCAATAAAGTATCCCAGCTTGATGCCAGTAAGGTAGCTACCGGAAAACTTGTGGCATAATAGGTATTGTTGTCGTTTTCTCTTTTGGGGTTGATGTGTACACCGGCAGGGCCATCAGCTAAAACCATTGAAGGGATACCCAAACGCGGAATAGCATTTGTGCGCCCCGCCGCTCCAGGTACTTTTTCAGGCGCAGGAGGGAAAAAGAAAGCACGTATGCCATTATTATTAAATCTACCCATGCCTACTATAAGTTGCACTTTCTCTTCGCGGGTCATTGCTGCAACTACTTCCTTAACCGGGCTCTTGCCTAATTGAGGTACATTTTTGTGGGGAGGAGAGGTGCATGAAACCGTTAGCATTATTAGCGCTATAATTAAAAGCGGGCACTTTATCATAATTCAAAATTAATGATTGTCGGTTTCATAAATCTATATAATATATACAACGGAAATTAGTAACAGTATTTATTAATTTATAGTGTGAGTTAAGAATAAAGTGTTTATATCAATTTTCCCGACTTTATTATTTGAATGATACATTTGCATAAATGAGCATAGCTGAAAAGATCATATCCCGCAGTAAAGAACTATGGGAAACCTGTATCCCGCATTTATCTGTCGACAATGTGATATTTGGGTTTAAGGATGGCAAATTGAATGTTTTATTGTTGGAGATAACCGAAGACCATAAGTGGATTTTACCTGGCGGTTATGTTAAAAAACAAGAGAATGTTAACGATGCTGTAAAGCGGGTTTTAAAAGAGCGTGCCAATGTGGAGGATGTGTTTCTTCACCAGTTCAGCACATTTGGGGATGTTAACCGTTCGGAAAGCTTTTTTGAAGGTTATCCTGATGATCTTTGGAACAAACAGCGTTTTATATCCACCAGTTATTATGCTTTGGTTGATCATACTAAAGTGATACCGATCGCTGATGATTTTTCAACTGCCTGTGAATGGAAACCGGTTGACAACCTGCCCGAACTGGTGATGGATCACCGGCAAATTGTTGACAAGGCTTTGCAGGTTTTACAGGAACAATTAAGCTATAAACCTATAGGCTATAATTTACTGCCCGAAGAGTTTACTTTAACCGAATTGCAGAGTTTATACGAAGCAATATTAGGTACACAACTTAACCGCGGCAATTTCTATCGCCGTATAATGAAGTTTGATATATTAATTAAGCTGCCAAAAACGAGAAAAGGAGGGGCGCATAAGGCACCTGACCTGTATAAGTTTGATGTGGCTAAATACGAGGCATCATTAAATAACTTTAGCTGGTAATATCATCCTTTATTTGAGGATAATACCCGGCGCGAAAAGTGTTAATGACTGATTTTGGGGTTAGCACAGTTATTGTTCCCGAAGGTAGTGTAATCCCTTCATCGTAACCAAAGGGTGTCCAGTGATAAATCTTTTGGTCTGCCAATAAATAAGGCTCATCTTCAATCAGGATAAATGTACCATCGGGGAGATCTTTTATATCGGCCTCAAAAGTCAGCTTATTACCTTTCCGGTCAATTCTTTCACTATGTATGATGTCATCTATCTCACGGATGGAAGTTTTTTCATGAAAACCATATCCGGGGTTGCCTTTTAACCAAAAGGATTTAAATTTTTTATAGTCGCTCTTTCTGCACTCAAAGCAAGGGCGGTGCCCTGCGGCAAAAGCGGTTGCTTCATCCATAAAAAACAATTCGGTATACAAGTTAGGGGCCATTACCTGCCTGTGCCGGTCTTTAAATTCAAGCAGACAAGTGATCCATGCTTTAAGTTTAAAGGGCCTCAGTATATGTTTGCCTGCGCCGTGTAATTGCCCGCGGTTACCCATCCATGCGCCACGTGCGCTGGTACTGATGATATTGCCTGAAGGATCTACCCGGTTTTGCAGCATATTATGTTTTTAAAAACTAAGATTTGATTTGTATATTGAATATTATATTCAGCCAATTAATAGTTGTTGAAATTGTTGCAGATATTCTTAATGATCAACATTTTTCAATTACAATTGTTGCATATATAAAACGCTATATGCTGTATTATTGGCTTATGCAATAAGTATAAATATGTTGGTTATTTTTAATCTGCGGGCAATAATTCCTAAATTAATAATACTGTAATTCAGGTTATTTAAAATGAGTGCGGGCAAACATATATAAATTGCTGTTTTTTCGCGCTTTAAATTCTAATTTAGCACTGTAAATTGGTATACGAAAACTATACAACTAAAAAACGTAAAACCCTTAATGCGAGAATCTAATAACTTTTTATTGGTTAACATTAAAATTTATAGAATTGCTTTTTTCTTACTTGTATTCTTTCATTTAACAGGTGCGCACGCTCAGGGCTTAATGTTTAATTCAAACGATAGCCTGCTAAATAAGCGCACATCTTATACTGTTTTTAATACTAATGCTCCTTTGTTCCGGGATAATTTATCCATCAACTTTGATCTTTCGTTGTGGGACAATAAAAACCTGGGCTACATTTTTAACCTCGCCAGCAAAAATAACTCTTACAGCTTAAGCTACCTGTACTTTAGTGGTGTGGGTTATTTATATTTTAATATTGATAGAAAAAGCAACAAGCTGAAAATTGCTATACCACAGTCTCAATTACACAAACGCCAATGGATAAAGGTAAGGGTTGATTTTAACCTGAAAAATGACAAGGCCGATGTTTATGTAGATAACAAAGTGTACCATGTTACGCAGTTGGGTCTGGATGATACGGTTTCGGCTAAAATAGTATTTGGGAAAAACCAATATTATACCGAAGTGCCTGATATGGCTATCAAAAACCTCATAGTAGGCAATGATGAAAAGAGTTTTTCATTTCCGTTGAGCGAATCGGCCGGTACGGTTGTTCATAATAGTGATGGCGATGAAACGGGAATAGTTGAAAACCCGGTTTGGCTTATCAATGATTCTTACTATTGGAAACTGGCCTACAAACATTCATTTACACAAGTTGCCGGCCTCAACTTCACGCCAATTGATAATAAGCTTTTCATATTCACCCGTGATTCCATCATTTTTTATGACAGCGAAAATGGGAGCACTGTTGCATCCGCATTTAAAAAACAATCGCCGGTGCCATTGTTATTGGGCAAAAGTATTTTTAATGCAAGGGAGAATAAGAATTATATATATGAGGTTTATCACGAGCACAAAACCGAACCCAGCGTAGCCTCATTGGATATGAAATCGCTTACCTGGAACGCGATAGGTAAGGTTGAATTTAACGGGCAAAGGCATCACCATAATATCTTTTATAACACCAATCAGGATAGTATATATCTTTTTGGCGGCTATGGCTCTTACAAGTATTATAATAACTTTTTTAAATATAACCCCGAAAACGATCAATGGGAGAAAGTTACTTTTAAAGGCGATACCATAACGCCCCGTTTCTTTTCGGCGGTAAGTAATGTAAATAAGAATAACGAAGTATACTTATTTGGCGGCTATGGCAATGAATCGGGCAACCAGGTAGTAGGGGGCACACAATATTATGATCTGTATTGTATCAACCTGCAAAACCATACCATAAAAAAATGCTGGGACATTCATCCGGCTAATGATGTATTTGTACCTGCAAATAACCTGGTACTCTCTGATGATGGCAAATACTTTTATGCCATGTGCTACCCACATGAGATATTTAAAACCAGCATTAAACTCTATAAATTCTCTGTTAAAGATGGCTCGTATCAGGTAGTAAGCGCCGCTATACCGGTTATATCAGAAAGGATAGAGAGTGATATTAACCTTTTCCTGAACAGTAAAAGCAATCAACTGCTTTGCACCCTGCAGGAATTTACAGATCCTAATAAATCAACAATAAAAGTATATTCATTAGCCTATCCGCCTGTAAGTAATACGGGTTACCTGCAAGGCGGTAAAATGGAAACCAGGTCTTTTAGTAAATTAAAATACATTGGGGCGTTGGTAATAATATTGTTTATTGGTGCATTTGTATGGCTATACAAACGGAGAAGGCCACAACCAGTTGTCCCCAATATTGCTGAACCGGAAAATGAAGTGCTTGCTGAAGAGAAAGTTGAAGAGCAAAAAACAAACTCAGTTTATCTGTTGGGAGAATTTACCGTTTTTGATAAAAAGGGCAGGGATATCAGCTATTTGTTCAGCCCTAAAATTAAGCAGCTGTTTATCCTCATTTTATTAAATAGTAAGGAAAACAATGGCATAGGATCAAAAAAAATATCGCAGTTGTTATGGCCCGATAAAGATATCGCCAAAACAAAAAATATAAAAGGCGTTACATTTAACCACCTGCGCAGCGCGATGGGGGATATTGAAGGTATTGAGCTTACATTTTTAAATGATATCTATTTCTTTAATACTAATGACGCTTTCTTCTGCGATTACTACCTGGTGATAGATACCCTAAAGAAAACGCCGGGTGCCGAAAAAGAAAAGTTAATTGACGATAATTTTGAGTTGATTAACCGCGGCGCATTTTTAAGTGATATGGCTGATGTTTGGCTGGATGATTTTAAAGTTAATTACGAAGAACTGGTAATGAATGAATTGCTGCCCCAGCTTGAGAAATTATACGCCGACGAAAATTATAAAGTAGTGTTAGAAATAAGTAAACTGATATTAAATACCGATCCTTTTAATGATACTGCTTTAAAGTACCAGTTAAAAAGCTACAGGCGACTGAAAGGCATCGATCACAGTAAAAAGATCTATGATCAGTTTGTTGCCGAATACAAAAAATCATTAGGCGTTGATTATCCCATCAGTCTTGATAAGATCCTGCATTAGCCGCTTATTACTTTTTTATTGCTATAATGGTATATAATATCCGGGTATACATGCCTGTGGTTTTATCATATATGGCTTTATGTTGTTTGTTCAATAAATTAAATGCTCATGAATAGTAAAAGCGCTATTTATGTGTTTCTTTAACTGCCAGATAATATTTTTATCGGCTTACGTCAATTCCCCCGGTTATTATTTATTGAGATTAATATGTTTTTTGGCTTATTAACCCATTTATTAACCCATTTTTTAATACTGCTCGGTCTATCATTGTGCTATTAAACCAAGTGAACAACCCTCCGCACCCGGCTTTCCTGGCCGCCGGCAGGTGATCACAATTTTTAACCAATTAACCAATTTATTATGAAGAAAATTTTTACAAGTTGTGGCCGGCTTATTACCCTTTGCCCGGCAAAACTAAAAGTTATCCGATCTCCGCACCTCTCGCTGCTGGTGTGTTTGTTACTGCTCCCCGCATTTATATTTGCGCAAAGCACTAACAAAATTCAGGGTACTGTTTTAGACGAAAAAGGCGAAAGCATGCCTGGCGTAAGTGTAATGATAAAAGGAACCACTTACGGTACAACCACAGATGTTTCCGGAAAATTCACTATCAATGCCACAAAAGGTACTACACTCGTATTTACTTTTGTTAGCTACGGAAAAAAAGAAGTTATTGTAGGCGACCAGCAAACAATAACTGTAAAGTTATTGCCTGCATCTTCAAATCTTGATGAAGTGGTAGTAGTAGGTTATGGTACGCAGAAAAAAGTATCGCTAACAGGTGCTGTATCGTCAATAGGCGGTGCTGACATCGTAACTACCAAAAATGAAAACGTTGAGAACATGCTTACCGGCAAGATTCCCGGTTTGCAGGTAGTGCAGAATACAGCAGAGCCTGGCGATTTCTCAAACAATATCTCCATCAGGGGAATGGGTAATCCGTTAATTGTGGTTGATGGTGTTCAAATGCCCGACTTTAGCGTTACCGGCGGTAATGGCGACAACAACGTAGGCTCAAGTAATATCCTGTCAAGGCTCGATCCTAATGATATTGAGAGCGTATCCGTATTAAAAGATGCGAGCGCTTCTGTGTATGGTGTTAAAGCTGCGAATGGTGTTATATTAATCACTACCAAAAAAGGCAAGTCAGGAACACTTCAGTTAACCTATTCAGGAACTTTTGGTTCACAGGTGCCATCGGGTTTACCTAAGCCGGTTGATGCCACTCAATACATGACGCTTGTTAACCAGCAGGCATTGCACCAGGCCAATGGCGGAACATTAGTTTACAGTCCTGCTGATTTTGCAGCTTATGCTGATGGCAGTAAGCAAAGCACCGACTGGTATGATGCTGTTTTCAAAAAATCGGCAATGCAGGAGCAGCATAACTTAACTGCCAGCGGCGGAACGGAAAATACGCAATACCTTTTAAGCGCAGGTTTTACTGACCAAGATGGCCTTTTAACCAGTAATGATCTTAATTACAAACGTTACAACGTACGATCAAATGTTACCAGTAAAATAGGCAAGAACATTACGATCAATCTTAACATGAGCGCGATACTGGATCAGAAAAATTCTCCAGCCCAGTCGTTTTGGTACACCACCCGCGAAACCTGGAGAGAGTTGCCTACCCAAACATTTTATGCCAATAATAACCCGGCATATTTAAGTGATGGTATTGTTGATGGCGGTAACCCGCTGGCTTATGAAAACTCTGATATTAATGGTTATAGCACCCAAAATAATAAATTCTTTAATGGATCACTTGGTATTGATTATAAGGTGCCATTTATTGACGGGCTTACATTAAGAGGTTTTTATAGCTATAATGACCAGATCCAGGATAATAAGCTTTTTCAGCAATCATATAACCTGTATAGCTATAACTCAGCAACGCAAACCTATAACCCAACCTTAAATAATTCACCGAGTTATGTTCAGCGTCAATATTACGATTATCCTCAAAACACCGATCAGTTCTCGCTTAATTACGCGCACACATTTGGCGGCGTACACAATGTAAGCGCATTATTGTTGTATGAGGGCACCGAAAAAAGCGCAGATAACTTTTCAGCATACAGGCAGCTTTCAATACCGGTTGATCAGTTAATTGCCGGTAATGCAGCAAACCAGAATGCAACCCAGGATGTAAATGGATTATCTGATTATGCAACCAACTCCATTGTTGGAAGAGTTAACTATGATTATAAAGGCAAATATCTGGCGGAATTCAGTTTCAGGGATGATAAATCATCCATATTCGCACCATCACAAGGGTGGGGCTTTTTCCCATCGGGATCTATAGGCTGGCGTATATCTGATGAGGATTTCTGGAAAAACTCATCGGCGCTTAAATTTATTGATAATTTAAAGCTTCGTGCATCATACGGTGTTTTAGGTGATGATGGCCAGGTGTTTTACCAGTTTTTAACAGGTTATAACTATCCCGCTACGGGATCAAACAACCAGGTGCCTACCGGGTCGGTGTTTAATAACTCTTTTGTAAACTCTGTACAAAGTAAAGGCCTTGCAAATCCGGATGTTACCTGGATAACCGCGCATACTTTTGATGTAGGTGCAGATTTTGATGCCTGGAAAGGTCTGTTAAGTTTCAGCTTTGACTACTTTATCCGCAACGAAACAAATATTCTAACCAACCCTGTAGGGCAGGTGCCTGATGTGCTTGGTTCATTGCTTCCGCAGGTTAACTACAATGGTACCCGTACCAGCGGCTTTGATTTTGAAGTAGAACATAAAAATCACATTGGTAAATTCAGCTATAACATTAAGGGTACTTTCTCTTATACCAATACACAAAATACCCAATATGCGGAAACCCAGCATGGAAACTCATACCTTGATTGGTTATACAATCAAACCAACCGTAATCAGGGTATACAATGGGGATATGGTGGTAACGGTCAATACCAAAATTATGGTCAAATTCTTAACAGTTCAACTGCAGTAAGCCGTGCCGCTGTTGTGGGCGACTACATATACCAGGACTGGAACGGTGACGGACAGATCGACGGTAACGACGTTCATCCAATTGCTTACGGCGGTAATCCAAACGGAACGCCGTTAATCCCTAAAATAACTTATGGGCTTACTATAGGTGGTGCTTATAATGGTTTTGATATCAGTATGCTATTCCAGGGAACAGGTATGTATAGCGTTTCCTATATCGAGCAGTTAAATATCCCACTATGGGGCGGAGGCAGCGCGCTAACACAATTTATGAATGATTATCACCCTGCTGATCCTACTGCCGATCCTTACAATCCTAACACAGTATGGGTGCCGGGCCATTTTGCCTACACCGGTACTACCGCTATGACCAACTCGATATTTAACTTTCAAAACGCGGCTTATTTAAGGCTTAAGAGTTTAGAGATCGGTTATACCTTACCGAATAAATTCTTATCGCAAATAGGGCTTAAAGGTGTAAGGCTGTTTGTTAACGGTTATAACCTGTTCACCATTACTAATGTTAAATACGTTGACCCTGAGCACCCATCAGGTACATACGGATACCTGTATCCGCTTGACAAATTGTACAACGTTGGTATAAATGTTAAATTTTAATCGAAAGAAATCATGAAAAAATACAACTATATATTATTAACCATATTTGTGTGTTTAACAGCTTGCAGAAAGCTGGACATACCACCAAAAAATATTATCCAGGATCCCGAGGTTTTTTCTACTCCCGCAGGTATCCAGGCTTACATGGCACGCCTTTACAGTGAATTACCTATCGAAGATTTCAGGTATTCTCCGCAGCGTGGGTTAAACTTTTTCTGGATCATCAGCCCAACACCGGCTACAACCGGCGAGGCCCTGAGCCGCGATCAAACAAGTTCAATGCAGGAAGCTTTTGGCAACTGGAACTGGGATATATGGGGCGGCTCATATACAGTAATACATGATTGTGATTACTTTATACAAACACTGCCATCTTATGCAAGCAATTTTACTACCGCGCAGGTAAATGCCTGGTTGGGCGAAGCATATTTTGTTCGTGGTGTAACTTATTTTGGCCTTGTAAAACGTTTCGGTGGTGTACCTATTGTGAATAAAACATTAGATTATACTCCAGGCACAAGTACGGATGCACTTAAAATACCACGTTCATCCGAGCAGGCTGTTTGGGATCAGGTAGGCAGCGACTTGGATTTTGCTATTGCTAATTTACCAGCAGTAAATGCCGATGCTGGCGATGGCAGCAGGGCAAATAAATATGTTGCAGCAGCATTTGAATCAAGGGCTATGTTATATGCAGGTTCAACTGCCAAGTATAATACCACCACTTTGTTTGATGGGCAAAAGAACCAGCTTTGCGGTATCCCAGCCAGCGCGGCAAATGGTTATTTCCTGAAAGCGTATAATGCGGCTAAAATGCTTGATGGTGTTTACAGCCTTTACTTATCATCATGGAGCGCCACAGATAAGACTGCACAATATCAGAATTTTGTGAACCTATTTTCAGATGCACAAAGTAAAGAAAGCATATTTGTGAGGGAATACCAATATCCAAACTCAGTACATGGTTATGATGCATATAATGTTCCGCGCCAGCTGATAGGGCCAAACGGTTACTCATCAGAAGTAAACCCAACGCTTGATTTTGTGGAGATGTTTGATGGCATACCGAAAAA
>Ga0116227_10000100_pt1 | contig 140797 bp, 129 predicted proteins | sample S1TSphgellanicum_FD_89693 | JGI IMG/M metagenome (GOLD analysis project Ga0116227, IMG submission 89693) | Host-associated microbial communities from peat moss isolated from Minnesota, USA - S1T2_Fb - Sphagnum magellanicum MG | ecosystem: Host-associated > Plants > Peat moss > Unclassified...
AGAGGAAGCCGATTTAAAAGAACTTTTTGAAGCGTATGGCGAAGTAAGCTCCGTTAAGTTAATTAATGACAGAGAAACCGGTAGAAGTAAAGGTTTCGGATTTGTAGAAATGCCAGACGATGAAAGCGCTCAACAAGCTATCACTGCTTTAAACGGCTCTGAGGTTGCAGGCAGAACTATCGCGGTTAGCCAGGCTGAAGAAAGAAAGCCTAGTGACCGTAAAAGTTTTGGTGGCGGCGGCGGTGGAAACCGTGGCGGCGGCGGTGGTTACGGCGGCGGTGGAAACCGTGGCGGTGGCGGCGGTGGCTACTCCAAAGATAACAGAGGCGGCGGCGGTGGTGGCCGTTGGTAATCTTTAATTAAGGGTTATTACATATATAAAAATGAAACGCCGGTAAATTTACCGGCGTTTCATTTCTCTATCTATAATTGCAAAAGGCTGGTGTAAAACTGCCTTTTACTTTTATCAACCACCTGCCTTATCCTATTAGATGTAATGCTGCTAATTTTAGCGTTAGTGGCTTTGCCGTAACTGCTTTGTATCTGCTGAAATTGTTTTTCGGATAATTTTACAGGGCTGTTTATTTGCTGTATTGAATTAATAGCTTGCTAAGGCTATATTTTAATACCGGTTGGTATTACATTTTCTCCATATGCCATATATACGTATGCATTTACCCAATTCATCTCGGTACTAACCCGTTAATATGGTTATATTCACCTGTTAAGCTTTTCTGTATTGATAGCATAGGCGTCAGAAGAAATTTGTTTGATTATATATATTGAGCGTAGGGTCACCCTTCGAGTGCCTCAGTATGCCCCTTTTTTAATAGTCCGAATATCTATGGTGTTGATAGCTAGAACGGGTAATCTAATCCTGGCTAAGTATTTCTGCCTGTGTTTGTTTTGGGAGGCTTTTAAATATCAGGTCGTAGGAGTGGTCAACCATTTGGTAAAGCTGTTTGGCGGTTAAAGCGCCATCCATATAAACAGTATTCCAGTGAACTTTATTCATGTGATAGCCCGGCTTAACCTCATTGTGGCGTTCACGCAGTTCAACAGCCAGTTCAGGGTCGCATTTCACGTTAAACCTGTTGCCATCTTCGAGGCCCGTAAGTAAAAACAACTTACCGCCTACCTTAAAAACTAAGGTGTCTTCACCAAAAGGAAACCCTTCTGTTACTCCGCGTTTCTGCAGGCAATAATCACGTAGTTCTTCTATATTCAAGCATCAATATTAATTAATAATATTGATTTCTTATGCTTTTCATATAGTTTTTAACCTCACCAAAGCTGTATTTAATACCGATGGTGATCTGGCGGTATGAATCGGAGTGCTCATTCTTGAATATACTTGGCGGGTCATCATACCCATCAAGCCCTTCGCCATAAACAAAGTTATGCACGTATTCAATATCAAGTCTTAAATAAGGTTCATCAAACTCATTATAAAATTTAAACTCATATCCTGCCCTGAAGGATGCCATTGGGTTTATACCATGATCGCTGCCCGGGAATGTGTATGACCCAACAGGCTGGCCTGGAGAAGGAATTAAGTTAGTGCGCTGGTTTTGAATATTATTGTTTACAAAGCCAAATCCCGGTCCTGCATAAAAGTCTTTAATGATATCCAAAAAGTGACTTCCTGAGAAATCGATCAACTCACCTAATTGTATTTCACCATGTAAAATAAAAGCCTGGTAATTGTTTACATATTCGCGTGCGTATTGGTCATTTGCCCTGCTGCCACCCCATAATCTTCCCACTTGTAACTCTGCTGTTAGAGGGATAAACGGTGTTGCGTAATAGGTAAAATTACCGTTAAAGGCAAGTGTGTTATTTTGCTGGGCTACGTTGGTATAGCCGCGAATAGTGCTCACTCCAAAACCGACAGCCATCGGTGTATAAGTAGATCCGCCCTGCGCTTCTACCATTATTGAAGAAAATATTAAAGCGATAAGTAAAAAGATTTTTTTCAATTTGATGATATTAATATTAAAATTTACAAATTACAGGGGAATTATAGTTTGCACTTATAAAATGCCCCTTCCCCTAATATAATAAATTCAATGGATAATAAGAAAAGTTTAAATTTTTATGTTTTAGAGCGTTTTTTGCGATATGTGGTGATAGATACGCAGTCAGATCCGGCTTCCGGTACTTACCCATCAAGTAAAAAACAGCTAAACCTGGGTAAACTATTGGTTAACGAATTACTGGAAATTGGCGTTGCAGATGCCCACCTTGATGAGTTTGGATACGTGTATGCAACCATACCTGCAAATACCGACAAACAGGATGTTCCGGTGATCTGCTTTTGCTCGCATATGGATACTTCGCCCGATTGCAGCGGTTTAAATGTAAAGCCCATCGTGCACAAAAATTACCAGGGGCAGGACCTTATTTTGCCCGATGATGAAACACAGGTATTAAGAATGAATGAGCACCCGGATCTGAAAAATCAGATAGGCAATGATATTGTTACCGCCAGTGGTACCACCCTGCTTGGTGCTGATAATAAGGCAGGTGTAGCCGAAATTATGGATGCCTGTTATCATTTAATCAATCACCCTGAAATTAAGCATGGTGTCATACGTATACTGTTTACGCCTGATGAAGAAATAGGCCGCGGCGTTGATAAGGTTGATATTAAAAAACTGGGCGCTTATGCCGGATATACTATTGATGGCGAAAGCGCCGGTAATATGGAGAATGAAACCTTCAGCGCTGATGGCGCAAAATTGATCATCAATGGCCTCAGCTCTCACCCGGGTTTTGCAAAGGGTAAGATGGAAAGCGCTATAAAAATAGCCGGGCATGTTGTAGCTAAACTACCTTTTGAACTATCGCCCGAAGGCACTGAACTTAAACAAGGCTTTGTGCACCCGGTAAATATAGCCGGGCATGTGGAGCAAGCCACAGTTGATTTCATTATCCGTGATTTTGAGGAAGATAAACTAAAACAGCACGCCGATGTGATAAGGAAAATTACGGAAGATATTTTAAAATGCTATCCGAATTCAAGCTATGAGTTGCAGGTAAAACCACAATACCGCAACATGAAAAACAAGTTGGATGAGCACCCGCAGATTGTTGAATACGGTATGGAAGCCATTAGGCGCGCCGGTATGGATGCTAAACTATGCAGCATCCGAGGTGGAACTGATGGCTCCCGTTTATCATTTATGGGATTACCCTGCCCCAATATTTTTGCCGGCGAACATGCTTTCCATGGTAAACAGGAATGGGTATCGGTACAGGATATGCAGAAAGCGGTGGAAACTATATTGAATTTGTGTAAGATATGGGAAGAAAAGGCTTGATTTAAGATTTTGAGTATGTCATTGCGAGGAGGAACGACGAAGCAACCTCGTCGCTTGTATATTAAATGCGACGAGGTTGCCACGCTATCGCTCGCAATGACATCATATTTAAAGTCCCAAATTTTACCCCGCTGTTTGTGTCCTCACAAACAGCTTTAGTGTTATACTATACAACGCAGGCAGATTCTTCGCTATAACTCAGAATGACATGTGTTTTATTTTTTTGTCATGCTGAGGAACGAAGCATCTATTATACAAGCGGACGATAGAACGTGGATAGGTCTTCGCTATCGATCAGAATGACAGGGTTTTAATAATCCCCAATTTCCCAAACTTACTCCGCTAACAGATCATCCGTCAGCTTGTCAAACTCATCAACAAACTGGGTGTAATATTCACCAGTGCCCGGGCCGCTGAAGCCGGTGTGTATTTTACGTACATCGCCTTTTTTATCGATGATGATAGTGGTGGGGAAGCCTTTAAAATCGGCCAGCATGGGCAGGCTTTTTTGCGGATCGCCTTTGCCTGGGGTATAGCCTGTTATTAATAATGGGTATGGGATATTAAAATGATCTTTTAATTGCTGCACCGTACGCTGCGACTTGGCAAAATCGGTAGTGCGCTCATAAGCTAAACCAACAATCTCTACACCTTTAGGGTGATATTTAGCATAATAACTGTTTACAAAAAAAGTGGTTTCATCCATACAATTAGGGCACCATGAGCCTAATATCTGCACAATAACAACCTTGTTCTTAAAGCGGGCATCGCTTAGCGATACCTTATTACCTTTAATATCCCGGAACGTAAAGGCGATCTTGTCATAACCGGGCTTTAACGCGGTAAGTGAATAAGCATCAGGTAGTTTGGCATTCTCGTTTTTCACGGCTGTCCAATGGTCGAGGCCCGAATAACCTGAGTACATTTTGCCATCAGTTAAGGTTTGATCAGAACTGATCTTGGCGGTAAATATAAATGCGTGACCACCATCAAAGCATGAAAGGTATAGACTATCGCCTGCTACCGAACCTTCCAGGTAACGATAATCACCTGTAGTAGTTAAAAATGTCCCGGTTAGTTTTGATCCTGTTTGTTTAAACTCACCAACGGTAGTGTCTCTTTTATCGCCATCACCAAAAATAGCCGACCACCGGCCTGACACATTAAATGCAGACGTTGGGGTATCCTTAAAAAAGCGCCATGAAGCATTTGGTTGTGCTACAAAATCCATAGTTGCATCCTTTACACCTAAGTGTTTTATCCATTTACCCACCAAAAAGTTAGCTTCGTGCCTTAATCTGAATTCAGAATCGAACAAAGGCATATGAATAAAAACAGAATCGCCATCAACCTTAACATCAGTTACCTGCAGGCGTTCATCCCCATTCATGATGGTGATCACGGGTTTACCCGCGCTATCCGCCAGGTTAAAATTAAAAGGCAGGTTATTGCCCGATGATGTTTTTAAAACACCCCGCCAAACACCCAATTGTAATTTGGTTTGCGCAAAGCTTGTAACAGTGAATAAAGATAATAGGAGGAATAACAGCGTTTTACTTTTCATAACAGATGCAAAAATCAAATTTAAACAAAAGCAATACTATTATTTCAGCACCTCACGCGATATGACAATCTTCTGAATTTCAGAAGTTCCTTCATATATCTGTGTTATTTTGGCGTCGCGCATTAAACGCTCTACGTGATATTCCTTTACAAACCCGTAACCGCCATGGATCTGTACAGCTTCAATAGTAGTTTTCATGGCGGTATCAGATGCGAATAGCTTAGCCATAGCGCTGGCCTGGCCATATGGCTTGCCGTTATCTTTTAACCATGCGGCTTTAAGGCATAATAAACGGGCCGCCTCAATTTCGGTAGCCATATCGGCCAGTTTAAATTGTATGGCCTGTAAATTGGAGATGGTTTTGCCAAAAGCGGTGCGTTCCTTAGCATATTGTACAGCCAGTTCATGCGCGCCGGATGCTATCCCCAGCGCCTGAGCAGCAATACCTATGCGGCCGCCCTCAAGTGTGCTCATGGCAAACTTAAACCCAAAACCGTCGTCGCCTATGCGGTTTTCCTTAGGTACTTTAACATCATTAAACATCAACGAATGCGTGTCAGACCCACGGATCCCCATCTTATTTTCCTTAGCGCCAACGGTGAATCCTTCCATTCCCCTTTCCACTATCAGCGCGTTTATACCGTGCGAACCTTTGCTGGCATCGGTTTGCGCCATTACTATATAGGTTGAGGCCGAACTGCCGTTGGTTATCCAGTTTTTGGTGCCGTTTAATAGGTAGTGGTCGCCCATATCAATGGCGGTGGTCCTTTGTGATGTGGCATCAGAACCGGCTTCAGGCTCTGAAAGGCAGAACGCGCCTATCTTTTCGCCTTTGGCTAACGGCACAAGATATTTTTGTTTTTGCTCCTCGCTGCCATATTTCTCGAGCCCATAACATACCAACGAATTATTTACAGAAACAACTACCGAGGCCGAAGCATCAATTTTTGATAATTCTTCCATCACCAGCACATATGAAATAGCGTCCATACCGCTGCCGCCATATTGCGGCGATACCATCATCCCCAAAAAACCAAGTTCACCTAATTTCTTTATTTGTTCGGCAGGGAATTTTTGATGTTCATCCCTTTCAATTACACCGGGCTTTAATTCTGCTTGCGCAAAATCGCGGGCAGCCTGGCGTATCATTTTCTGTTCTTCTGATAATTCGAAATGCATTTATTTATAATTTGTAAGCCAATATAATACTATGCTTGCATAGTAAAAAGTTTTGCATAAAAAAAGAGAGCTCTTTTGAAGCTCCCTTTCCCCTAATTAATTTAAACTATTGATTAAACCCAAAACAAAGAACAAAAATTATCAGCTTGGGTGTCTGAGAATTCATTTTTATAGGTAGACGGTAGATTTGTTTTCATGGCGTATGTAGGCCACTGTTTTATATACAAAGGCGAAGCCAAATTATCTTAATTGGAATAAAAACTTTAATTTTTAGTTTCCTGATCATCAAAACCGGTTAAAAAAACATACTTCTACAACAATTAGGAATAATACTATTTCTGATATAGCAATTTTCAGATACCTTTATAATACTGCTGTGTTCAGGAAAACTAACACATTCCATTTTTTTATACATACTGTATTTAATTTTATACACGATTTTAAATGACCTCGCAAAAAACAATTATAAAGGCTATTGCCTTGTGCTCATTGAGCACCGTATTATTTAATTCATGCAAAAATAATACACCTGCAACGGTAGCAAACGACCCCATTTACACTAATAGAGATACCACTGTAAAACCCGGCGACGACTTTTTTAAATATGCCAATGGCGGATGGCTCAAGAAAAATCCGATACCTCCAGCCTATGCATCGTGGGGCATTGGTAATGTGGTGACAGAAGAACTACGCGATCAGCTTAAAAAAATAAATGAGGATGCGCTAAAAGCCGATGCACCAAAAGGATCGAATACACAAAAGATAGGTGATTTTTATTTTTCGGGGATGGATACTGTTGATATTGAGAAACAGGGCTTGGCCCCGCTTAAAGCTGAGATAGACCGGATAGCAGCTATTAAAGATACAAAAGACCTTGTTGATGAGTTTGCGCACCTGCATACCATTGGCGTTTCAACCCCGCTGGGTGCACAGGTTGCACAGGATTCAAAAAATAGCGCTAAAATGGTGATGAATCTGTGGCAGGATGGTATAGGCTTACCAAATCGTGATTACTATTTTAATACCGACGTTCATAGCGTTGCCATACGTAACGATTATCAGCAAAAACACTTGCCAACCCTGTTTAAACTTGCCGGTTTAAGCGCTGCTGATGCCGATGTGGCCAGTAAAAGAACTTACTCGCTCGAAAAGTTTTTGGCTGATAGTTCACGTAAACTGGAAGACTTGCGCGATCCTTACCATAATTATAACAAGATGTCGTTGGCAGGCCTGAATAATATCGCACCTGATATTGACTGGAAAGGAACTTTCGAAAAAATGGATTACAAGGGCGTGGATACAATAATTGTTGGTCAGCCGGAATATTACAGGGCGGTAAACAAGGCACTTAAAACATATAGTATTGCCGATTGGAAAAATTACCTGCTTAAAAACCTGGTGAGCGATTACAGTTCGTACCTGAGCAAGCCTTTTGATCAGGAGAGTTTCCGCTTTTATGGTACCGTATTATATGGCAGCAAAGCGCAATTACCGCGCTGGAAACGTGTGCTTGATGCAGAAAATAGTTTAATGGGCGAAGTATTAGGGCAGATATTTGTAAAAGAATATTTCCCCGAAAAAACCAAGGAGCGTTACGTAAAACTGGTTGAAGCAATGCGCGCCAGCTTTAAGGAGCATATTGAAAAACTGGATTGGATGAGCCAGCAAACCAAAGAAAAGGCTTACTATAAACTATCTAAAGTAACACCAAAGGTTGGCTATCCTGATAAATGGAAAGATTTTTCAACCTTAACTATCGATCGCGGCCCGTATGCTTTGAACGTGATGCGCGCTAATAATTTTTGGCACCGCTTTGAGGCCAACAAACTGGGCAAACCGGTTGACCGTACTGAATGGGATATCACTCCGCAAACTTATAACGCTTATTATAATCCATCAAATAATGAGATCGTATTACCAGCCGCGCAATTCTCTATCCCCGGTATAAAGGATGAAGATGTTGACGACGCTGTGGTATATGGCTATGCGGCGGCATCAACCATTGGTCACGAAATGACGCATGGTTTTGATGACTCCGGTCGCCAGTTTGATGCGGATGGCAATTTGAAAGAATGGTGGTTACCTGCCGATTCGGTTAAATTTAAACAGCGCGCCCAAATGCTTATAGACCAGTTTAATGGATATACGGTTTACGGCCTGCATGTTAACGGCAAAGCCACACAAGGCGAAAACATTGCCGATCTGGGTGGGATAGTGATAGGTTTGGATGCTTTTAAAAAGATAGACCAGTATAAAGAAGGTAAAACCATTAATGGCTTAACCCCAATGCAGCGTTTCTTCCTGGGTTATGCACTGGGATGGCTGGGTCAGGACAGGCAGGAAGCCGTTTCAAGTCAGATTTTAACTAATGAACACGCCCCCGGCTTTTTACGTGTAAATGGTCCGTTTAGCGATGTACCTGAGTTTTATGAAGCCTTCCACATTAAAAAAGGCGACAAAATGTGGGTTGATCCGGATAAACGGGTGAAGATATGGTAGTTTAGTGAGGGGTGAATGGTAAATAGTGAATAGAAGGAGATGAATTTTGTCTTATTCAATTTATACTTACCATTCACCACCCTCTACTCACATTCACCATTTACAACTCACCCCTGACCACTCACAACTCACCATTCACAACTCACCACTCACAATCCCTATATTTACTGCAAATGATGCAACTCATACACGCGCTGCAGCAATGGTGGCAACAGCAAAGCTTGCTGGAGGTAATTGGTGTAATAACCGGTTTGTTATGCGTTTACCTGGCAGCAGTAAATAATATCTGGAACTGGCCGCTGGCTATCATTAGCGTAGCCATTTATATCGTTATTTTTTATGATACCCATCTGTTTGCAGATATGGGCCTGCAGGTGTATTTTTTAGCAATGAATATTTACGGCTGGTATTACTGGAGCAAAAAGGCTGGCGATGAAAAAAAGATCCCTGTGGCTGTTATCACCCGTATGGAGATCATGTATTCCGTCATCGCCATTATAGTATTTACCTTTATACTGGGTTCATTATTAAAATATACACCGGCTTCTTATCCGTATATTGATAGCTTTTGTACAGCCTGCAGCCTGGTGGCGCAAGTATTCCTTGCCCGTAAGGTGCTCGAAAATTGGCTGATATGGATCTTTGTCGACATTGTATATGTCGGCGTATACATATTCAAAGGCCTGCACCTTACTGCAATAATGTATGCCATATACGTAGGCATAGCACTATTAGGCTACCTCGACTGGAAAAAGGAATACAAAAAACAAGTAAAGTAAAACCAGATCTTGATTATTTAATAGCTAAAACCATATCGTTAGTAATAAAGCTTTCTTCTCTGAAACCGCTTTCGCGCACAATTTTTATAAAATCGTAATAGGTTTGTTTGTAATAAGCCGGGTTTATATTTAGGTGCTCCCTGTTTGATAGTATAAAAACCAACGCCTGTACCTTTATCAGCTTAAAGCCTGATTGATCAGCTAAAGAAAATAATGACTTCATGGTTTGCTGCAACTCTTCGATGTTGTTTTGGTAAAGACACATTTTTACTTTTAACAAATAAAAAGACGCTTTCATAAAAGGCGTGTAAGACTCTTTATCGGCTTCATATAAGGTTAAAGTATCAGCATAGTTGCTTAATCCTTCAGTTGTTGTACTTGCCTGCAAATGAGCATCCGTAGTTATCAGCTGTAAAAGAAAGCGGTACCCCTGTAAATGCTCAGGATCATTTTTGTAGATCTTGTTAAGCGCGTTGGTGAAACGTAATAACTTAACCGGATTTTTACATATCGATAAGGTATAAATAGCCAGCAGGCATAAAATATCATTGGCATTATTTTTTTCGAACCCGCTATCACTCATTGGCGGGTTAAAATAAAAGCTGGTTAGTTCGGCAAAGGCCTCTTTTTTAACTATGCCGTATTTTAGAAAGTAGAAGGCCGTTTCCAAACAGTGCAAAGGATTAATTGCCATCGATTGCATATCCTCTATCGGGAAGCTTTTAAGGTTTAGTATATAGCTTTCCAGCTTATTCATATCCAGTTGCATAACAGCTATCGCTGCCAGGCTGGTATATATCAGTATCTTCTTTTTGTTTGATAATTCAAAACGCAATAGGGTTTGCAGGGCCTTAATGTAATCGGTATTTATAAATTCGAGGCCAAAAAAGTAGTCGAATAAACCATCGCTGCAATCCTGCCTGAAATATTGGATCATAGTTTCGGTTTTAGCCATTGATAAACAAGTTTTTTCAAGCATATCGCCTAAAAAAATAATGATCTCCGATTTCTCCCTGGCCGAGAGGTGTGTTTCTGCCAAAAGTTCAAAGCTTTCCTGCTGGCCTGTTTTTATAGTATAAATAATACACCATTTAAGTATCGAAACTTTGTGCTCGTTTTTAAATGATGCATTAATTACGTTTATAAGTTGCGAATTGAAGATGTTTTGATTGTTTGAAAGTAAAGTGTTTGCAATACTGTAATCTAAAAAGTTATTGTTGGCAAATTGAACTACAGTGTTGTATTGCAGATCGCGGCTCTTGTTCACTTCCCGTATAAAACCTATCCCTAGCAAATCATTATAGGCTTGTGGATACTGCCTGATCAGGTCATTGATCATCAGCTTATCTACATCATAGCGGGCATTAGCAAAATTCATCTTACCAACAAGGGCCTTCACCAGCAGCATCTTTTCGGCCGAGTGCGCCCCCAAATAAATTTTGTTCAGGATGAAAATGGATATCAGTTCATAAATGCACACGTGGTCAACATTATTTAGGGTAAAATCATCCTTGTGCTGCCTGTAATAAAACTGAAAATATAAGGGGTGGTTAAAATTATCGGCAACTTCAATGCCTAAAAAATTCTGTATGGCGGGGTTTATATTGGTACACAGTTCTTTAATCTCCTGCAAATTAAACAAGGGGGCATTTATAGCCTGGTCGTCGCCTACCATATAGCCGTGAAACCACTTGTTTTTAAAATCTTCAATCTCATGCCTGTGATTTATCCAGGTTGATGAACGCATGGTTAACACCAGCTTAAACGAATCATGAAACTGGTAAAATGAAAAGACATCAAGAATTTGATTAAATAACAGGTGGAATTGCTCGCTCTTAAACATATGCTCGTCAAGGCCATCAATTATCAAATAGAAATTCCCATTGTGTTTTTGTTTGATATCCAGTAAGGTCGAAAAATCATCCTCACAACCGTACCCCAGTAATGATAGCAGCCATTCGTTTATATCCTTGCCACTTATAAAAACATTTATGAGCGCGTTGCTGCTAAAAAATAAAATAATATCATCATTTAGCCCCAGTAAATTCATGGCCATGTGTTCTTCAACCCAATGGCATAGTGCAAGCGTTTTGCCATAACCGGCAGGCGCTGTTATTAAAGTGGCCGTACAATCCTCTTTTAAAAAGGCATCAAAATGATCGTCAATATATTTTCTTTTTATGGTTTGATTATAAGGTATGCCCGATCTGTTTTTTAAAGCCTGGAGGGTAAAGCTGCTTATTTTATCGGCATTGTGTTTAATATTATGCCAGCTAACGTCTTTTACATCATGTTCCTTGGTTTTGCTGCTCGCGTTTTTCTCACAAAAATCTGCCCAACCCCCATAATCGCAAAATTTCCCCATTGCGTCTAAGGTAAATAAGGAGGGCTTAAATTTACTATATGCAAAACCATATACCCGTTTTAAAGTGGTTTCACTTATTTGATGGTTGGTTTTTTTATAAATGAGCAATGACAGCGCTTTACAGTCAGACGGGGAGATGTTTTTAAATCCACCCTCTGTTAAAACGAGTTTTTTTAAAGTGTCAAAATGCTGAATCAGGAAGGACGTCATAATTGGTTAGTTTAGTGTAAGGTTAGTTTAATACAGATACTTAGGTATAGTACTTACGTCATTAATGTTTCGTTTGGTTTTTTTCTTCTTAGGATAATATTAACTATAATTCGTCCAATATTATCCATATGCTGTAGCAATTAGAGCCAAAGGTTGTAAATGGATAACAATGAACAGAATGAACAAAAAATATAACTGGTCTGATACTTTATACGTTAACAAGAAAGAAAATGATTGCATCGGCGCAAACTATTTTCTTTTTAGGAATATTAATAAATTATTAGAAAATAGAACATGGTTTATAGTTGCTTTTTCATGGGAAAACCAATTTGACGCAATGGTTAACAGTACAATTTTTTGAGACGTCGCCTTTCAATATAATTTTACCTGTATTATAATCGGAGGCTATTTCCTGTAAGCGGTGTTCAAGCGTTCGGCAATAGCCTTCATCCATATCATAATTTAGAACATCCAGCCGTGTTTCCCCGGCAAGGTTATAGGGTTTTATTGCTGGTTGGCCACTAGCTTTCAGTATTTGTAACTTGATCTCATTGCTGATGATAATTTTGTCCATGATAGAGGTTAGGTTAAAATGATTAAGAAAATTAATCATTTTATATATTAAAGATAGCTGATTAAGAAAATAAAAATAGAGTCAAAGTTGAATTTAATCAATAGGTAATAAATACTGTTTTATAATTAACTGTTGTGTTTATTATTATATATATCAACTAGTGATAAATTCGTGTTAAGCGATCATTTGCTTTATTATAAATCGATTGAATAACCTAATACCTAATTATGTAAAATGAACAGACGTACCACTAATGGGAATGAATTTTTTTAGGGAAATATATTAGCCGGGAGGGTTTGTGCGTTAATAAAATAATATTCTTAATTCACACTTTCTTATAAAATTTTCGCGTTTTTTTAATGAACAGAATGAATGATATTATGTAGTGTGAACAGCATGTTCTATGCTGCTTGTAAGTGAACAAAGTGCATTCTCAATATGCTAAAAGCGGTTATTAATTTTAGATGCCTAATCAAAGCATCTAACCTTAATACCCGTGTCTATGAAAACTTTTACCCTTATTTACAAGCACTTAGTTCTATCATGCTTGTTGTTGTTAATGTTCGCGGCAAATGCTGGTGCACAACGCATATACGCAAGCAGCGAAGATCATAGTGCAGCAAGTCTGCTTTGCCTGGCATGTACGGTAACTAACCCTCAAAACGCCGATGATGGTAATGTAGAAACATTCTCCACCTTAAACATAGGTGTTGGTATAGCGGCAGATACTTACCAGGAACTTATTTTTCCCGGAAGCGGTAAAGTTGCCGCAGGTACACCAGTGACGCTAAAATTAGGTACCGGTAATAAGCTAGTAAGCGCTACTGTACTTGGCGGCATTCAATTACAGGCCTATAATGGTACAACCCCGATTGGTAACCCGGTATTGGCATCAACATTATTAACAGCGCTTAGTAATAATGACCAATTTGAGGTTAGCATTACACCGGGTGCTACGTATGACCGCATAAGGGTTACCCTGCTTGGAGGCCTTGTAAGCGCATTGGCTAATTTATATATATATGATGCTTTTTATAATGGTACGGCAGCAGGAGCATGTAACTCACCTATCGACGAGTTGCACGGGATATCGACAGGGCTGCTTAACCTGGGTGTTAATATAGGCGGCGTAGCAAACCCGCAAAATGCTATTGATGGCAATTTAACCACCGCGTCAACATTATCTACAGCTATTGGCGCGGTAGGTGCTTACGCTCAGCAAACTATTATATATGAAGCGCCATCAATAAAGGGCGATTCTATCAGGCTTACCTTATCCGTACCCGGTGCAGTATTACAGGCAGGTGTTTTGTCGGATATAACGGTATCAACTTCTAACGGTGCAAATGGCACCGCAGAATCTTATCTTTTAAATTCATCACTGCTGTCTGTACAGATCCTTAATTCAGGAGCCGCCAACCCACAGATTATAGTTACCTACGCGCCAACCAATGTGTTCGATAGGGTGCAGGTAACCTTAGGTGGCCTTGTAAATGTATTATCAAGCTTAAATTTATACGAAGCTCAAAAGCTGATCCCGAGGCCAGTAATAAAATTCAATAATACAGTAACCAATAACGCATCAATATGTAATGGCAGTACAGCTACTTTAACCGCTACCGCGGTGCCTAATACCACCTTTTTATGGTACGCATCTGCAACAGCAACCACGCCTTTATTTACCGGCAGCAGCTTTACAACCCCGGCGTTAACAGCCACAACCAGCTATTATGTTGCAGCAATGCGCAGCGGCTGTACCGATCAATCCGAACGGGCAAAAGTTACCGTTACCGTAAATGCCATACCGGCCAACCCGGTTATAACCACAAATGCTGTTACCGTTTGCCCAGGTTCATCAGCAACCTTTACAGCAAACGCGGTAACAGGCGTAACTATTAACTGGTATACCACCGCTACAGGTGGAACGCCAGTTGCATCAGAGAACACTTTTACCACCAGCGCCTTAACTCAAACGACAAGTTTTTATGCAGAAGCGGTGTCTGGTGGTACTTGTGTTAGTCCAGGCCGCACACAGGTAACGGCTACGATCAGTCCGTTGCCAGCCGCACCTGCGCTTACAGTACCCAACCAAACCATTTGCGCAGGCGATGTAGCTGTATTGTCCATAGCCAGCCCGGTAACCGGTGCTACCTATAATTGGTATACCACCGCAACAGGAGGCACACCGGTATTTACAGGTGTAAACTTTACCACGGCTGCATTAAATGCCAGTGCTACTTATTATGCCGAAGCCGTTAACGCAACAGGCTGCCCAAGCAGCGCGCGTACGGCATCAGTTATAACCGTAACGCCAAAACCTGCTGACCCAACACTCGCCGCTAATAACTTAACTACCAGCGCCGGGCAGACAGCCACTATACAGGTAACCAATACACAAACAGGCAATACTTATAACTGGTATAGTTCGGCCACTGCGGCTACCCCAATTTTTACCGGGGCAACCTACACCACCCCTGCGCTGTTTACCAATACCACCTATTACGTAACCGCTGTTAACGCAACAGGCTGCCAATCGGCAGACCGTACGGCTATCACCATTAATGTAACCATTAACAATAACACCCCATGCTCATTTGCCAATGCGCAAACCAATGATGTAAATGGCATATGTATAGGCTGCGGTGTAGTTAACCCTGCCCTGGCAACAGATGCCGATACCACGACTGCTTCAACAATTACGGTGCTGGCTGGCCTGTTAGGCGCTTATGGCGAACAAAACGTAACCTTTCAGCAACCGGGCTTTAAAGGCGATACCCTGAAGTTTGTAGTTGGCAGCAGCGCCAACCTGCTTAGCGCGAGTGTGCTGGGTAACTTTCAGATCATCTTATATAATGGTACAAACCAGGTTGCCAGTTACGCGCTTAACAACGCACTGATAAAGGTGAGTCTGTTAAGCGGCGGTACTAAATATGCTATTTATGTGCCTGCACCTGCTGCTTATACAAGCGCTACAATCAGGCTAAATTCAGGCGCGCTAACGGCACTGACCACATTGCAGATCTATTATGCATTACAGCAATACCCTAAACCGGTATTTGGCACACCTAATACTGAAATTTGTAAGGGTAGTACGGCGGTGTTGAATATCACATCGCCTACTAACGGAACTTTCCAATGGTATACTGCACCAACAGGGGGCACCGTTGCCTATACCGGTACTAGTTTTACCACTCCTGCATTAAATGCAAATACCACTTATTATATAGCCTATACCCGTGGTACTTGTGTTAGCCCGGTACGTTATCCTGTTTCTGTTTTGGTTGATAACCCACCGGCAAATCCTGTGGTTACACCATCAACAACAACCGTTATCAGCGGGCAAACTGCAACCTTTACGGCTACAGTTGGCAACAACGTAACGGTAAACTGGTACAGCACCGCAACCGGGGGTACTTCTTTATACACAGGTACAACCTTTACCACCCCCGCTTTAACTACGCCAACCACCTATTACGCCGAATCATCATTAGGCAGTTGCGTATCACCGGGCCGTACACCTGCTACCGTTAATATTACCCCTATTGTGGTGCCTACTGTAACAGTTACCCCGGCTACGCAAACAATAGCCCCTGGTACAACGGCTACTTTAACAGCATCATCAACTACGCCGGGCACAGTATTTAATTGGTACACTACACCAACAGGCGGTACCAGCATATTTACAGGCGCAACCTTTACTACACCACCGGTATTTGCGGCAACTACTTATTATGCCGAGGCTGTAGTAACTGCCACCAATACTAAATCAGCTACCAGGGCAAGCGGCGTGGTGAATGTGAGCACCTCTGCCGTGAGCCCTACACCTTGCGATGCCGCGATTGACCAGGCATCAGGCACAAATGGTTTATGCGTATTATGTTCGGTAAATAATGCCACAGGCGCTGTTGATGCCGATCGTAACACCTTCTCTCAACTGGATGTACCTGTTGGCTTACTTGGCGCGGGCGCTTACCAAACCCTGCGCTTTGCAAATACCGGCCATGCGGGCGATACCGTTGTAATGGAACTGGGTGTACCGGGATCATTAGCAAGTGTAAGCGTACTTTCCGGTATCAGCATTTCTACTTACAATGGTTCTATCTCAAACAGCGATAGCTTCGCCATAAACCCATCTTTAATAACTATTACGCTGCTGAATGGCACCAGTCGTTTCAGGTACGCGTTTGTAGTAACCAAGGATTTCGACAGGGTGCAAATCACGCTGAACTCTGTAGCAAGTGTGCTAACCGCATTAAATATTTATGATGCATCGGAGGAAGTCACCAAGCCGGTAATAGCCACATCAAGCATTACGGCCTGTGCGGGAACACAATCCACACTTACAGCTACCGTACCATCTTATGTAACTGTAAAATGGTATACCTCAGCCACTGGCGGCACACCGGTATTTACAGGATCAACGTTTAATACATCTGTTTTAAACACTACAACAACCTATTATGCCGAAGCGAGTCGCACCGCCGATGGTTGTACCCAAACCGTACGTACCCCTGCTACAATAACTGTAACACCTGTACCTGCTGCACCTGTAGTTGCCACGCCGACACAAACCGTATGTTCAGGTTCGCCGGCTACATTTACGGCTATTGCGGTAACCGGAGTAACCTTTAGCTGGTACACTACCGCAACCGGCGGCACACCTGTATTTACAGGCAACCCGTATACAACTGCTCCGCTTACTACATCCGCAACCTATTATGTTGAGGCCAATGGCAGCGGGCAATGCGGCAGTTCAACACGTACCTTGGTTACCGCTAATGTGGCTACATCGCCATTAGTGCCAACCGTTGCGCAAACTCCGGTACAAACCTGTTCGGGTTCATCAGCAATATTAACTGCCAGTTCAACACAGGCGGGTGTTACCTTTAACTGGTATACCACTGCAACCGGCGGCACACCGGTATTTACAGGTGCACAATATACCACGCCTGCACTTACCGCAAATACAACTTATTATGTTGAAGCATCGCTAGGAAGCTGTGTTAGTCCAACAAGGGCTGCAGCCGCTGTAAATGTTAACCCGACCCCGGCACAACCGGTGGTTACGGTTAACCCATCAAACGCGCAGGTAACAGCCGGACAAACAGCTACCCTAACAGCAACTTCAACTACTGCAGGCGCTACCTTTAACTGGTACACAACTGCAACCGGTGGTACGCCAGTAGCCACCGGGACCTCATTTACTACCCCTGCCCTGACATCAAACACTACTTATTATGTTGAGTCGACCTTAGCGGCAACCGGCTGTACAAGTCCACAGCGCACGGCTGTTAATATCACGGTTAACACTATTTTCTCCACTTCGTGCGATTTTGCCTCATCACAAACTACCAGTAACAGTGGGGTATTGTGTATAGGATGTACGGTTACCAATCCAAACTTCTCGGTTGATCAGGATACGACCAATGTAGCCGTACTGAACCTGCCATTAACCTTATTAAACGCCTACACCGGGCAGGAACTCATGTTTAGCGACCCTGGAATAAAGGGTGATACCGTAAAAATAAGGATCAGGGTACCTGCCAGCCTGCTTACCGCAGGGATCCTGGATCATATCCAGGTAGCATCGTACAGCAGCAATGGAACTGTTTATAACAACGACCGTGTTAATGTGAGCAGCAGCCTGATAAAAATCCAACTGCTGTCAGGTAATGAGGACGCGATCATCAAATTCGCGCCACAGGTTGCTTATGACGCGGTTGAAGTAAGACTGTCTAACGGATTGGTGTCACTCCTCAATTCGCTGGATATATTATATGCCACAAAAGAGGTTGAGCAGCCAGCGTTAACAGCCTCAACCGAAAATATCTGCTCAGGCAGTACGGCTACCTTTACTGTTGCCAACGCCCGTACCGGTTTAACCTATAAATGGTACAGTACAGCTACAGGTGGTACCGCACTGTTTACAGGTACAACGTATACTACACCTGCCTTAACAGTTACAACAACTTATTATGTTGAGAGCAGCCGTACATCAAACTCATGCCCTAATCCAAACAGGGTTGCAGCTACCGCGAATGTGTCGCCATCGCCTGTTAACCCGGTATTGGCCCAAAGCACAGTGCAGGTATGCTCAGGCAGCAGTTCTACTTTATCAGTAACCAATGCAGGCACAGCAACTGTACAATGGTATGATGCTGCTACAGGTGGTAACCTGTTGTTCACAGGTGCTAACTACCAGGTAACACCAATCGCAAACGCTGTTTACTATGTTCAGTTAGTGAGCGGCAGCTGTACCAGCCCATCAAGAGTTACGGCAACGGTTGATGTTAACCAATCTCCATCACAACCAGGTGTGGCAGCAGCAAACCTTACCGTATGTATGGGTAGCCCTGCAACTATCAATATCCTGAGTCCGCAAACAGGGGTTACTTATAAATACTATACAGCAGCAACAGGCGGCACAGCGGTAGGTACAGGTATAACTTATACTACGCCTGCCATCACCCAAAATACAATCTATTATGTTGAGGCCTCGAACACTGCCAGTGGTTGTATCAACACAGGTGGGCGCACACAGGTGAACATATCAGTTACCAACCAGGTAACCGCACCAACCCTGAGTGCTACACAAACTACAGTATGTAATGGCGGCAGCGCTACTTTAAGCGTAACCAGCCCTGTTGCAGGTATTACTTATAACTGGTACACCGCAGCAACAGCAGGCACCCTGGCATTTACAGGTACAACTTATACCATAAATAACCTTACTGCCAATGTATCCTACTTTGTTGAGGCCGTTAACAGCACAGGCTGTACCAGCCCAACCCGTACCGAAACTGATATAACAGTACAACCATTGCCAACACCGCCAACAGTGGTAATTCCAACCGGCGGGTTGTCAGTTTGTACAGGATCATCAGCAAGCGTTAGTATCTCTAATCCGCAAACAAATGATGTTTACAGGTGGTACGATGCGGCAACCGGCGGGAACTTATTATTCACCGGAACACAATTTAATACCCCGGCATTAACCGCTGCAACTACCTATTATATTGAGGTGGCTACCGCAGGCAATTGTAACCCGTCAACACGCACAGCTGTAACTGTTAACATCAACGCGTTGCCAAACGATCCGGTATTGGTGAGCAATAGCGTGGCTGTTTGTGCGGGTAACCCGGCAACCTTGCAGGTAAGTTCGCCACAGTCGGGAGTTACTTATAACTGGTACGATTCAGCCACTAAAACCAACCTGTTATTTACAGGCGCAACCTATGTAACTGGTCCGATAACTACCGCTGCCGATTTCTATGTATCAGCATCAAACGCATCAGGTTGCAGCAGCAATAATTTGGCGCAAGCGCAGGTAACTATACAAGCTGCCCCGGTTGCTCCGGTTGTGGCTAATGGCAATACGGTACAATCATGTACTGGTTCGGCGGTTACGTTAACCATATCTAACCCTGCTGCGGGCTACACTTATAGCTGGTTCACAGCGGCCACAGGCGGTACAGCCGTAGCAACAGGCATCAGCTTTACTACGCCTGCGCTTACTGCAAATACCAGCTATTTTGTTGAGGCGGCTAACAGTTCAGCATGTTCATCGCCATCACGTACCGAGGTTGATATCAATGTAAACACATTACCAACCCCGCCGACAATTACTGCGCAAGGAGGTTCATCATCACCATCGGTATGCTCAGGCAGTGGCGTAACATTGACCGCTACCAGTACCACGGCTAACGTAACCTTCAATTGGTACACCGCAGCAACTGGCGGTACCCCGGTATTTACAGGTGCAGTTTACACTACACCAGCCATAACCACAGCAACAACTTATTATGTTGAGGCAGTGAGCACAGTAGGCGGCTGCGCATCGGCATCACGTGCCCCGGTACAGATCTCGGTTACACAGCCACCGGCAACACCGGTACCAACAGCAGCCAATGTATCGGCTTGTATAGGCAGTACGGCTACATTATCGGTAGCTAATCCATTAACCGGTGTAACCTATAACTGGTACGATTCAGCAGCCAAAACTAACCTGCTGTTTACCGGGGCAAGCTATACTACCGCTGCCATAACCGCCAATGCCACTTATTATGTTGAGGCATTGAACGGCACATGCGCTAGTCCATCGCTGGCACAGGTTCAGGTAACCGCAGTTACATCACCGGGTACACCTACGGTAGCTAATGGCAACACCGTACAATCATGTTCAGGATCAACAACAACCTTAACCATATCAAACCCAATTGCAGGCTTAACTTATAATTGGTACACCGCAGCAACAGGCGGCGCACCGGTAGCCACAGGCACCAGCTTTACCACACCTGCGCTTACTGCAAATACAAGTTATTTTGCAGAGGCCGCAAACAGTACAGGCTGCGCATCAGCCACACGTGCCGAAGTTGATATCAACATAAATGCTTTACCAACCGCGCCAACTATTACGGCACAGGGCGGTTTATCATCGCCAACAGTTTGCGCGGGCAGTTCGGTAACCTTAACCGCTACCAGCACTACCGCAAATGTTACCTTTAACTGGTACGATGTTGCCACAGGCGGTACACCAATATTTACCGGAGCGGTTTATACCACACCGGCAATAACAGCATCAACCAGCTATTATGTTGAAGCGGTGAGCACAGTAGGAGGTTGCGCGTCAACCACACGTACTGCGGTACAGATCACTACTACCCAACCGCCATCAACACCAGTGCCAACATCGGCTAACGTATCTGCTTGTATAGGCAGTACAGCAACCTTATCGGTATCAAATCCGCAAAGCGGCATAACTTATAACTGGTATGATTCGGCTACAAAAACCAACCTGCTGTTTACCGGAGCAAGCTATACAACAGCGGCAATAACTGCTAACGCTACTTATTATGTTGAAGCGGTTAACGGTACTTGTAACAGCCCATTACTGGCGAGTGTACAGGTAACCGCGGTTTCAGCACCGGGCGCACCTGCAATAACCGCCGGAACTGCTCAAAATACTTGCAGCGGTACACAGGCAACACTGGCTATTGATAACCCGCAATCTGGCTTTACCTATAACTGGTATACCAGCGCTACAGGCGGTACAGCAGTAGCATCGGGCCTTGATTTTGTAACCCCGGTATTAACCAGCAATACTACTTATTATGCGGAAGCGACCAATGCTACCGGTTGCCCATCAGCAACGCGTACTGCGGTAAATATTACGGTAGAACCTGCGCCATCGGCACCACAAATAACGTCGACAGGGACATCTGTGTGCCCAGGCTCGCCAACTACATTAACAGCAACAGTGAGCGACCCGGGTGCAACAGTAGCATGGTACACAACAGCTACAGGCGGTACAGCTATAGCTACAGGCAGCAGCTTTACCACTCCGGCCTTAACAGCCAGTACCACCTACTACGCGGCAGCCATGAATGGTACCAGCGGATGTGCTTCGGCAACACGTACCCCGGTAACTATAACCATACTGCAGCAATTATCACCGCCGCTGGTAAGCGTAGGTACAACAACGGCATCAAGCATAACCTTTACCTGGGGTGCCGTAACAGGCGCTGTAGCTTACCAGGTTAGTATTGATAACGGCGCTACGTTTACCGACCCAAGTTCGGGTACTGCCGGGTTAACACATACCGTATCAGGCCTTCAGCCAGCAGAGAGCATAACCATTGTTGTGCGTGCTGTGGGTAGTTCATCATGCCAGCTAAGCGATAACTCAGCAGCAGTAACGGGCACTACTACCAACCCTAACGGCGACGGAATATTTGTGCCGAATGCCTTTACACCTAACGGCGACGGAAAGAACGATATAGAGTATGTGTATGGCACCTCGATAAAGAGCCTGAAATTCTATGTGTATGATCAATGGGGTGAGATGATCTATTCATCATTAAGCCAGTCAAGCGGGTGGGATGGTACCTATAAAGGCACCAAGCAGCCTGTTGGCGTGTATGTGTACTATCTGGATGCAGTGATGAATGATGGTCAGCATATTAAAAAGAAAGGGACAATAACATTGCTGCGATGATAAGGTCATCGCAGCCCCTGAAAAAATAACAAGACACCTTAAAAGATTGCTTTCACCGACAAAGACATACTACTATGAAAAAACTAATAATTATAATGGTTGCCCTGCTGCAACTGATAATGGTAAACCAGTTAAAGGCACAGATAGATCCGCATTTCTCGCAATATTATGCTTATCCGCTGTGGCTGAACCCTGCTTTAACGGGTGTAATGAATGGCGAGGCCCGTATCAATGCCAACTATAAAGACCAGTACGCAACTGTACAAAATGCTTATCAAACAGCGGCAGTTTCGGCGGATTTTCGCCCTACGGATAAGGTAGGATTGGGTATCAATATCCTTGATCAATCTGCAGGCAGCGTAGGCTACAATTACCTCGCGGCTTATGGCACTTTTGGTTATGGGATAGCTATATCCGCCGATGGTAATCAGCAACTGCACTTTGGTATACAGGCGGGTTTAATTAACCGAAGTTTTGATGCCAGCAAGCTGCAACTGGGCGATCAGTTTAACCCCGGCAGCGGTTTCGACCCAAACCTGCCCAATTTCGAAAATTTCGCCAGTACCAACGCCACAATTTTTGATGCCGGCGCAGGTATATTTTATTACGATGGTAACCCAACGGATGTAGCAAACCCTTTTCTGGGCGTAAGCGTTGGCCACCTTACCCAGCCAAAAGACCCTTTTGCGGTTGAGGGGATCAACAGTAAGCTGCCAATGCGTTACACCGTGCATGGTGGTATCCGCCTAACCATAAACGATGCGCTCGATCTTATCCCGCATGCTATCTACATAAAACAACAACAGGCACAGGAAAAGGACCTGGGCATTTATTCTGAATTTAAATTACAAAACGATAACGGGTTGATAATGGGTGTGATGTACCGCTTTAATGACGCGGCAATCGCCAACGTGGGCTATCATTTCGACAATTACATTGTAGGTGCAAGCTATGATTTTAATACGTCGCAATTGAGTTCGGCTACCAGCGGCCAGGGTGGATTTGAGTTATCGGTAAGCTATGTGTTCCATAAACGCATACAGGAACCTGAACCTATTTGCCCTAGGCTTTAATTGTAACGCACTAACCTTCGCACCCATGAAAAAAATATTATTTACCCTTTTTATATCCTTGTTTATCACCACAGCCTTCGCTCAGTTTAATGAGAATGATAAGGCATTGGCCGATAAAGCATTCAGCAATAAGGATTATTACGAAGCCGCCTTTTACTATAAAAAGGTAGCAACCGGCTTAAACCTGGTCTCTCAGCCCGAAGTTCCGTTCAGGTCGAACGGGAAAGCACCTAAAAATGCCAAGAGTTTTGATAAGGCCTACATCAGCTATCAACTGGCAGAATCATACCGCCTGTATGAAAATTACCTGGAGGCCGAAGGCTGGTATTTTAAGGTGATTGATGGCGACAATGCTGCGAAATATCCATTAGTGAGATTATGGTACGGCATCTGCCTGCGCGCCAACCAGCATTTTGATGAGGCTATAAAGCAACTGGAACAATTTAAAAACGATTACAAAGGAACCGGAAATTATACCGCTATCGCGGATAAGGAACTGGCAAACTGTCATTTCGCCAAAGAGCAATATCAATATCCTGCCTTAATTGATGTGGTAAAGATGAAGGGAACCATTAATTCTGATGGATCGGACTATTCACTCATTATTAATAACGGTAGCAAATGGATCACCTCATCCCGAATAATTAAGGACGATAAAAAGCACCTGAACAGGATCTATGCGGTAAAGGACAGCAGTACCAGCCCCGAAATGATCAGCTTTAATAACAGTGATAACAAAAAGGAAGTAGAGTACGGCACTCCATCTATCTACCCAACTGGTAAACGCATGTACCTTACCCGCTGGTATAAAGAGGGCAGCAAAACTATCCATGCCATTTATGTAAGCACCCGCGCCAATAACGAATGGGCAACGCCTGTAAAACTCAACACCAATGTAAATGTGGATGGGTTTAATTCCGTACAACCGTTTGTTACTGCGGATGGTAAGCGCTTGTTCTTCGCCTCAAACAAACCCGGCGGCCAGGGGGGGGATGATATTTGGGTGAGCGACCTTGATGCAAGCGGCAACCCAAGCAACTCGGTTAATTTGGGCAGCACCATTAATACCCCGCTTGATGAGCAGGCCCCTTATTATGATCAATCTGACAAAAAGCTGGTTTACAGTTCAAAAGGTTTTGTAGGCTTAGGCGGGTTCGACTTTTTTGTGAGTTATGAAAGTGTTGGGCGATGGTCCAAACCTAAAAACATGGGTTATCCCATGAATTCCGCTAAGGATGATCTCTATTATTTCCCGGATGATAAGAATGATAAAAAATCATACCTCAGTTCCGACCGTGCATCAGACTGCTGCCTTGACCTGTTTGAGGTATTCGATAAAAAATATGTGCTTACCGGTATAGTAACTGATTGCGATACGCACAGCCCGCTGCCCGGTGTTAAAGTAAGCTTTGTTGATTCGCTTTCAAAGGATACTCTGAAGCAGGAAGTGGTTGGCAACGATGCTAAATACACATTTAATGTAACCACCAAAAGGCCCTACAATTTAATACTGGAGAAGAAGGGCTATTTCACCAAGTCGGTACCGGTACCAAGCCAGGGCGAAATGAGAAAGGATACCCTGCTCAGCCCGGATATATGCCTGCAGGCTTTTGTAGTGAACAAGCCGATTGTGATCCAGAATATCCTGTATGATTTTAACAAGGCTACACTTCGCCCTGAATCACAGGTGATACTGGATGGCATAGTTAAAATAATGGCCGATAATCCTAAAATAAAAGTAGAACTGGGTGCGCATACCGACTCTATCGGCAGCGATGCTTATAACATAAAGCTTTCGCAAGCAAGAGCGCAGGCCTGTGTCGACTACATGATCTCAAAAGGTGTAGGCGACACCCGGATTTTCGCCAAGGGATATGGCAAAAGCAGGCCGATAGCGCCAAACTCGCTGCCAAACGGCAAAGATAATCCAGACGGACGGCAACTAAACCGAAGAACAGAATTTACAGTGCTAAAAACAGAATAAACACAAATAAAGAACAGAAAAAGAGGGAGAAACTTATGGGCTATTTTAATAATTCACAGGGAATGTTTGTCATGATCTTATTGATTGCGATAGGGTTAGGAATGTATGGTATTATGATACTGTTTAACCTCACCCACCGCATTAGCTACCGGCTGCAAGATCAGCAGGTTGACAGGGTGATCATCGGAACGGTTAACATAACCATCAGCATTGTAGCTATTTGCATTGTAATAAGCATGACCAATTTGATAAGGATTTAATTTTTAAACAGATAGATAACAGGTGAAGTATGAAACAGGAAGCAGTATCAATGAACAGGCCTTTGCTAAAGTCGCGGGGGCTATCAACTCATCATATAGAGATCTTTGAATTTATATTGGCGGGGAAATCGAACAGGGAAATAAACCTGATGTTGGGTTATTCAAAAAAGTCGCATGTAGTAGTTGATCATTCCCGAAAGGTGATGTATAAGCTGCTGGCGCTGGAAGATCTGTCAAGAAAGGAATATACCGGGCAGGTTATTTTCCCGCGGGGATATTGTTTTTGGTGGAAAAATATGTTGCTGAAGCATCAGCAGCAGTTAATGGAAATTGCCATAAAGCCGGAATATTACGTTGATGTTGCAAGTGAGGTTAATTAAGCCTTGATGTTTAACGAACCAACCTGGGCCTTATAGGCATTAGGCAAAACGGCGGCTATTATAAATTCATCGGCTTTAAATAGCCGGGTTAATTTGTATAGCCAAATTACAGGAAGTAGCAGAGGTGCGTTGCCGAGCGAAAGCGAGGCGCGTACCTTTTCAGGAACTATAATTAACTGAACCTCTTTTAAAAGATGATACCGTACAGGGCGCAGGTGTAACCTGTATTGTTTATACAAGTCGGTTGTAAAACTGCTCTGTACGGTATCATTTTGCAAATGCTGATTGTGAGCGAGCACCCAATCGGTATAATCTGAGGGTAAATTCTGTAAGTCCATTCTTTTGCCTACACGATAAAAAGTATTAAAAACCTCTTCCTTTTCATTGTAAGTAAGATCTCTATATAGCACTTCATAGGAGCGTATTGAATAATAAATGAGCATAAATAATACATCCTGGTATGCCCAGTCAGGTATTTGTGCGCCTCGATTTTTCTCTACACCTTGATGAATGGCGTTGATCTGATCGATAGTACGATTTGCCTCATCCAGTTCAGAAAAGAGTATTAAACGGGAATAAACTACCGTGGAAAACAGGCGACCCAATGGATCGGCAGGTAATTTACCGGTAAAATATAGCCAGTCTACAGCCTTATTTAACGCGAATTCGGCGGATGCACCTGCAAATATAAAGAGGATGCAATCGGCCCTGCCCCATATTTTGCGTACTATTGAATCTTTGGGTACAAAGTATTTTATCTCTTTCTGCATAACTCAATTATTAAAACCAAAAGCATACCAAGCGAATACATCAGCATATCCGTCCACGAAAAAGAAGTGCCCATTATAACGCGGGCAAGTTTTGAATTTGCCAGCCCGATGATGTCCACCAAATGAAAATACTGCGAGATCTCCACCGCGTATGCAAACAGCAGTACCCCCAAAATTGTTGGTGAAACCGGGCTATTCATAAAACTTTTAACGAGGCAATAAATGAGTATCACCACCAGGAAATCGCCGCCAAAAGGCCTTATGAAGGCATCGTGTACCCACATAGCAATGATGATCTCGGTGATCAATAGCAGGAGGGCTAGGGCGAAATATTTTGAGTTGAAGGTTAGCATGGGTTTGTGTTTAAATGGGTCAGTTTTTTTATCAAGTGATGACATGGTATTAATACGAGTAGAGTAATTATCCCGAATGAGCAATCGATCAATCGCCAAAAAATTGGTATGCCCCGTATACCACCTGCGATAAAAGCCAGCGGGAATATGGCAATGGCCGCTATAATGCCGAACTCGATAACCCATATATTTTTAACAGGATCTTTTAATGTACCGGCAAAAAGTACTACGAATAACAAGTGCGCAAAGGCCAGCCAATCGGTGCCATAGCTTAAGTATGGATAGTTTTGATTGATGTACTTTACTGCGTGATAGACTGCAAATAGCCATTCGCGCATAAATTCAGGGTTTACATAAACATATTTACACAGCCAGGCTAATTCTGTTTCGATAGGGAAAGCTGTTAGGTCGCTTATTGCTAACCCGATGATTATAAGCCATATGCGAAGCCTGATTTTATGTATCAACTTTAGTTTGAGTTTTTTACGCATGATTTTAAGCCATTTGCATAGCCGGTTGGTTGGTAATGCGGTTAAGTGTTTTTAGATATTTGCGGTCCATTTTGCGCATATAACCACTGAAAGTGTTACCGCCAGCCTTAAACAATTTGCGATGTGCAAACCATACTAAAGCCGATGTACAATACCAGAATGTTTTATAGAAATACCTCCTGAAATTTTTCTCGCCGATGGTTTTACCATCGAAGATGATGGCCAGTCTTTCGGTTTGAAAAGTGATATGGTAGGCTTCATCAATAAGTATATCGGTACATATTTGTTTTAATAATTCACATCCGGTTGCATCCTTTAGGGCCTGATAAAATATCTGAGCTGTGCTTTCCACTACAATTACGGCCAGAGTCCATGCTTCCATACTGGTATTCATATACCTGATCCGGCGGAACAAGGAATCGCCCCAATCTTTTTTTATGCGTGGTTTATTAATGCTATCCAGGTAATGGCCCAGGTTATTGCCATGCTTCTGTTCTTCCTTAATAAAAAGTTTAACGGCAGTTACATAATCGGGGTCACCGATACGTTCTGCATATTGGGTAGAAGCCATTATCAGGTTTTTTCCCTCGGATGTTTCGCCCAGTTGCCATGCCTGTAATGATGGAAGTATAGTTTTGATCTCTTTCTTTGTTATTCGTGGGTTTAAATCCCAGTTAACCCTCTTATGGAGCGCATTTGCCTTGAAATGCTCAATCCAATTTTTGCTTGTTTGCATATCCTATTCAGTTTAACGATGTTGTTTAAAAGTACTTTGTATTTCAAAGCCTATAATCAAAAAAAATATCAGCCCTTTTGCTGTTTTATTAAATTTTCCAGTGCCTCTAAATGTTTTTTAAACGCGGTTATACCTTTGGCTGATGCCTGGTAACGGGTATTAGGTTTACGGCCTAAAAATGATTTGATAACGCTGATGTACTCCTCTTTTTCCAAAGCCTTTAAATGTGAGGCCAGGTTACCATCGGTTACGGCAAGCAACTCCTTCAGGGAGTTGAAATCGTAACTCTCATTGGCAACCAGTACGCTCATAATTTGCAGGCGTATGCGGTTCTCAAAGGCTTTATCAAAATTAGTGAGCGCTATTTTCACGGTCGTATTTAAAGTACATAATAGTGCCGTATAAAATGTGCAGCACGCCAAAACCTAATGCCCAAAACAGCAAGCCGTATAGCGGGAATAGCATTGCAATCAATCCTAATGCTATTTCGCATAAGCCCAGCCACTTTACATCGCCATAAGTGTATTGGCTTGCTGCGGCTAACGCTAACCCATAAAATATGAGGCAGGCAGGTGCAATAATACCATAATATCCTTGCCATAAAAGGATTAATATGAAACATCCTCCGGCTAATAAAGGCAATGCTCCCTTCTTCAAAAATGATCTGCTACTTTGATTCCACACATTCTGTCCTTTGCGTTGTGCTTTGCGTATTGTTAACCCAATGCCTGTTGCTACGGATAGTAATAGTACAGATAACCCTAGAACAATGAATGTTGTAAAAAAGGCAGGGCCATCATAGGCTATGCCTATATGATCATTATGGTTAACAAATACTTCATAAAAGCTTTGGTTTGAATAGATAGGTATTAGCCTATAAGCCAGCACCGCCCCAATTAATGCATAAAAGCCTGCCATTACACCCGATAGCCCGCTAAGGGATATGAACCGGGTGGAGCGTTCCATGATGTTTTTGATGGAACTGATCTCGTCTAATACGTCTTTATCTTTCATTATAAAGTACTTTGTAATTCAAAGTAAATGATAAATGTTTAGAATTCCAAATAAATTGTTGTGGAAATATTAATAAATTTTTACTTACCCTCTTTGCGGCTTGCCGCAGAGAGGGTGGTCGAGCGAAGCAAAGATCGGGTGAGTTGGCGGAGCGCGTTTTACCCCTACCCGGCCTCCCCCTAAGTTTAGGGGGAGGTGTCGACGAAGGAGACGGAGGGGGTAAATGCGTTAGTGATTGAAGTGGATACCGGCTTGGTGGCTAAGGCTGGTGTAGTATGAGCGGAAAGCACGGCCCGCTGGATAGCGGGAACGCCCATAAATCTCCACCCGTCATCCTGAACTTGTTTCAGGATCCCACAGGACGAGTATACTGCATACTCAGCATGTGAGGTGCTGAAACAAGTTCAGCATGACATGATTGTGTGTTGTGGTGCTAGAGTAACACACCCCTAACCCCTCTCAAGAGGGAAACTTTTACTTCCTCGTCGCCTGCTCAATACTATCCCACATTTCGGGCGGTACCATTTCCAGCGCGTTAAACTGACCTGCGCCTTGCAGCCATTCGCCGCCATCAATGGTAATTACTTCGCCGTTGATGTAGCCTGAAAAATCGGATACAAGGAATGCTGCCAGGTTAGCCAGTTCCTGGTGCTCTCCTACACGTTTAAGGGGTACACGGTTGCGGAAATCGAATTTCTTGACCATTTCGTCGGGAAGCAGTTTATCCCACGCGCCTTTGGTGGGGAATGGTCCGGGAGCGATGGCATTGGTACGGATACCATGCCTGCCCCATTCAACAGCTAACGAACGGGTCATAGCTAAAACACCGCCCTTAGCACAGGCTGATGGCACTACATAGGCCGAACCAGTAAAGGCATAAGTGGTAACAATGTTCAATATATTACCGGGTATTTTTTTGTCGATCCAATATTTGCCTAAAGCCAGCGAGCAGTTGGCAGAGCCTTTCAATACAATATCAATAACAGCTGCAAACGCGTTGGCCGATAGGCGTTCGGTTGGCGAAATGAAATTGCCTGCGGCATTGTTCAGCAATACATCAACCTGCCCGAAGGTGGCGATAGCCTGCTGCAACACATTTTCCACTTCTTCATATTTGCGTACATCGCAGGCAACAGCTAAAACCTTGCCGCCGGTTTCGGCTTCCATTTCCTTAGCGGTTTGCTCCAGCACATCCAGTTTGCGACTGGTGATGACCAGGTTAGCACCCAGCTTTAAAAAATAAGTGCCCATGGAGCGACCAAGCCCTGTACCACCACCGGTTACAATAATGTTTTTGCCCTTTAAAGCGTCGTCCCTTAACATGCCCTGGTAGGCGCCATCTGTAATATTGCTCATGATTTTTATTTCTTTAGGCTGATTTAGACTTCAAATTCTCGATCATTTTTTGCAGCCCTTTGCGTGTTGCAGGGTGCCACCATTGTTTCAGCATGATCTTTAATAGGTCGCTTTGATCTGCCTTTAATTTACTGATGACCTCCTTGCGTAAATTCATTTTGCTTACACCCCAGGTAACAGGGTGGAACTGCATATAAGCGCGCACTTTTTTCTCTGCTGCCGCGATCAGATTTTCCGCAGTGGTAAGTTCATCTACCAAACCCACCTGCAATGCTTCGGTGGCGTTTAGCAATTTGCCTTCTATTAAATATTGATAGGCTTTATGCTGCCCGATAACAGATGCGTACAAATTAAAAACGCTGTCGGGTACTATGATCCCAACCGGAATTTCATTCAGGCCGATGATAAATTGCCCTTCCACCATCACCCTATAATCGCAGCAAAGCGCGAGGATGCAGCCACCTGCCGGACTATGCCCGTTCAGCGCGCCGACCAAAGGTTTTTTAAAGGATGATAAGGCACCGGGTAATGCCAGGAAATCCGTCCAGAATTGCTTGATCTGTTCTTCATCATAATCATAGGCCTCTATCAGGTCGATACCCGACGAGAAGAAGCCCGGTTTTCCGGTAATGATCACCCCGCCTACGTTGTCATCTGCCTCCAGATCCTTAAAACAGGCCAGCAGGTCTATGATCATTTGCTGATTGATAGGGTTTGACCGTCCCCTGTCGAGCGTGACTACCGCCAGCCTGTCGTTTATAGTTACCTGAATAGTGCTCATGATAGGTTGGGTTTAGCTTACCAGCGACGGGCTTTCATTAGTTTCACCAGCATACATTTTCTCTATCTCGGCATCATATTTTTCGGTGATCACCTTGCGTTTCATTTTGCCGGTCGGGGTAAGCTCCCCACTTTCTATCGACCATTCTTCGGGCAATAAAGTAATTTTTTTCACCTGCTCCACATGGTTAAATTCAGGATTGAAAGTATCAATGGCTGCTTGATATAAAGCAATCACCCGCTTATCTTTCAGCAATTGCTGATAGGTGGTAATTGCAATATCATTGGCCCTGCACCACGGTAGCAGGTTGGTGTACGATGGTACGATCAAGGCTGCAGTAAACTTTTTGCCTGCTCCAACTACCATCATCTGCTCAATAAAATGATTTTCCTTCATCTTATTTTCAATAGGCAGCGGGGCCACATATTTACCACCCGATGTTTTAAAGATCTCTTTTTTGCGGTCGGTAATTTTCAGGAAACCGTTTTCATCCAGTATGCCTATATCGCCGGTATGGAACCAGCCATCCTGCATCACTTCAGCCGTCATTTCATGGTTTTTGTAGTAGCCCATCATTACGTTAGGGCCCTTGCAAAGTATCTCGCCGTCTTCGGCTATTTTAACCTGTACCTTATCCAGTAACTTGCCTACAGTGCCAAATTTTCTCCCTTTGGGATCGTACTGATTAACGGATATTACGGGCGATGTTTCAGTCAGTCCGTAGCCTTCCATCACCACCATCCCGGCAGCGGTAAAGATCTTTTCGAGTTTAACCGGGCAGGCAGAACTGCCGATAACTATCGCCTTTAAATTGCCGCCTATGGCAGCGCGCCATTTACTGAAAACCAGTTTTTCGGCAACGGCCAGTTTAATTTTGTACCAGGGATTGGTGTTCTCAATCTCAAATTCCTCAGCCACTTTAACCGCCCATAAAAAGATCTTCTTTTTTGCACCGGTTAGCTTTTGTCCCTCGGCCATAATACGCTCAAATATTTTTTCGAGCAGGCGCGGAACGGCGGTAAATATGGATGGTTTTACATCGCGGATATTCGGACCGATGGTATCCATATTTTCGGCATAAGAGATGGAGAAGCCGTTGAATAGATAGATATAAGTACACATCTTCTCGAAAATGTGGTTCATGGGCAAAAAGCTGAATGCCCGCTTTTCGCTGACAGGTACCTGCGAAAGCACCAGGCTGGATGCCAGTACATTGCTCACAATGTTTTTATGGCTCAGCATTACACCTTTTGGCCTGCCTGTAGTGCCTGATGTATAAATGATGGTAGTAAGATCGTTCTCGCTGATATTGATGGTTATACCCGCTATTTTTTGAAGATATCCGTTTGGCAGTGGCTTTAATAACTCAGTCCAGTTAAGACAATTTTCAATTTTGTCGAAAGTATATACCTCCTTTAACGCCGGTACATTATGGCGAACAAGCCCCACCTTATCACAATGCTCTTTATCGCTCACAAACATGTATTTTACTGCCGATTCGATCAGGATCTGCTCAATTTCCTTTGGATTTGTATTGGGATATAAGGGTACTAAAACCGCGCCTGTTTGCTGTACAGCAAGGTCGACAATTACCCATTCAGGGCGACCGTTGCTGATAAGGCCGATCTTGTCCCGGCCCTCATCCGTGCCATCACCTGCTCCGATACCCAGATCCAGCAGCGCCATGGTAAGCTGGTTGATCATGGTATGCACTTCCTGCGTGCTGTATGACCGCCATACGCCGTTCTCTTTTGCAGCTAAGAAATCAGCCCGGGGCGCTGCGGCCTGTGCTGGTATGCAATCAAATAATCTTGTCGCTTCCATTGCGCTAATTTTTTATCTATAACATTTCAAATATGCCCGCGGCACCTTGCCCGGTACCCACACACATGGTTACCATGCCGTATTTCTGATCGCGTTTTTTCAACTCGTTAAACAGTTGAACCGATAGCTTTGCCCCGCTGCAACCCAGCGGGTGGCCCAATGCAATAGCGCCGCCATTAACGTTAATCAGGTCAGGATTCAGATTCAAACCTTTAATAACAGCCAGCGATTGTGATGCAAAGGCCTCATTCAGTTCAAACAGATCCATGTCCTGCTGTTTCATGCCTGCCATCTTTAATACCTTCGGGATAGCATAAAGCGGCCCTATACCCATTATCCTCGGCGGTACGCCAACAACAGCGTAGTTAACTAAACGGGCGATAGGTGTAAGGTTGTTCTTTTTCATAAAGCTTTCACTTACCACCATTACAAACGCGGCACCATCACTGGTTTGGGACGAATTACCAGCCGTAACCACACCTTTGGCATCAAACACAGGTTTTAATTTAGCTAAGGCATCAATAGATGTATCGGCACGCGGGCCCTCATCGGTATCAACCTTAAATTCTCTTTTTTTCTTTTTTCCGCTTTCATCTACATAAACTTCGGTAATGTTCACAGGCACAATTTCGTCCTTAAACTTACCTTCTTTTATAGCGTTGATGGCTTTTTGGTGTGAGTTATAAGCAAACAAATCCTGCTCATCACGGCTGATATTATACTCCTTAGCAACTGCCTCAGCAGTTAAACCCATGCCCCAGTAATAGTCCGGATGGGCTAACGCAACATCGGCGTTGGGCACAATACGCCACCCCCCCATAGGTAGTAAACTCATGCTTTCAACCCCACCGGCAATAATACAATCGGCAATGCCGGCATGTATTTTTGCTGACGCGATGGCAATAGTTTCCAGTCCCGACGCGCAATATCTGTTCACCGTCATGCCCGGCACCTTATCGGTATTCAGCGACATCAGCGAGATCAACCGGGCAACATTAAGCCCCTGCTCAGCCTCTGGCGTAGCATTACCTACAATTACATCTTCAATTTCATCCTTATCCACGTTGGGTACAGATGCCATCAAATGTTTTATAACATCGGCAGCAAGAGTATCCGGACGGGTAAATCTAAAACCACCACGGGTTGCTTTTCCAACAGCGCTGCGGCTGGCCGCCACTATATATGCGTTCATATTTATTATGTTTTGAGCCCCACCTAAATCCTCCCCTAAAGGGTAGGACCTTAAAAGTAAGTCTCCCCCTTTAGGGGGAGATTTAGAGGGGGTTGTTAATTTCTCAATATTTTTCCTCCTGTTAAAATAGATTGTATGCGCTCCAGCGTTTTGCGCTCGGTGCACAGGGCCACAAAGGCTTCCCTTTCTAATCCTAACAGGTAATCTTCACTTACAGTTGTGGGTTGCGACAAGTCGCCGCCCGAGAGCACATAGGCAAGTTTTTGCGAGATCTTCACATCATGCTCGCTGATGTAATTGCCGCTATACATGGTGTTCGCGCCTACGTAACCCAGTCCCAAAGCCTGTTTACCCAGTACACGGATATCCGTACGCGGAACCGGCTGCACATAACCTTCATCCGCCATTTGCAGGCAATGTTGCTTGGCTTCGGCCAGTAACCTGTTTTGTGATACTACAACCGCGTCGCGTCCTTTTTTCAGGTAACCGAATTCAAATGCTTCGTAAGCCGAGGTGGATACCTTTGCCTGGCCGATGGTCAGGAACCTATCCCTGAAATTATTCATTTCGATATCGCCTTCCTGCAGATCATCCGAAAGTCTTAAAGCAAACTCCTTTGTGCCGCCACCACCGGGAATGAGGCCTACGCCAAATTCCACCAGTCCCATATAGGTTTCGGCATGGGCAACTACTTTATCAGCGTGCAAACAGATCTCACAGCCGCCGCCTAATGCCATTTGGTGAGGGGCAACTACTACCGGGATAGATGAGTAACGTATGCGCATCATGGTATTCTGGAATGCTTTGATCACCATGTTCAGCTCATCAAATTCCTGGTCGACCGCCAGCATGAAGATCATGCCCACATTGGCACCAGCACTGAAGTTTGCACCCTCGTTCGAGATCACCAAACCTTTATAACTGGCTTCAGCAAGGGTAATCGCTTTGTTAATGCCCTCGATCACTTCGCCGCCAATGGTATTCATTTTGGTGTGGAACTCCAGGTTGATGATGCCATCGCCGATATCGGTAATGGTGGTGCCGCTGTTTTTCCAGATGGTATGTGTCGGGCGGATATTATCCAGCAAAATAAACTGCTCGGTGCCCGGGATTACTTTATATGCTTCTGACGGGATATCATAATACAGGCGTTTACCAGCCTCAACCTTGTAAAATGATTGCGCGCCGGATGCCAGCATATCATAAACCCATTGTGCAGGTTTATTGCCGCTTTCTTCCATCGCTTTTACGGTATCGGCTACGCCTAAAGCGTCCCATTTTTCAAACGGGCCCATTTCCCAGCCGAAACCGGCGTTCATGGCTGCATCTATTTTGTATAATTCGTCTGAAATTTCGGGGATACGGTTGCTCGAATAAGCAAACAACTCGTAAAAAGTAGAGCGGTAAAAATCGCCTGCCTTATCCTTAGCGGCAAATAATATTTTAAGGCGATCTTTTAAATTGTCGACCGCTTTGGTGGTTTCAAGCGACGGGAACTTTACTTTTTGCGATGGCTTGTATTCCAAAGTTTTCAGATCGAGCGCAAAGAATTGGTTTGCTCCATCTACCTTTTCTTTTTTATAAAAGCCCTGGTTGGTTTTGCTGCCTAACCAGTTGTTTTTGGCCATACCGGTAACAAATTCGGGGATCTTGAACGATTCCCTGGCTTCGTCATCCTTAGCATTTTCATACAAACCGTTAGCCACATGGATCATGGTATCCAAACCCACTACATCCGTAGTACGGAACGTAGCTGATTTAGGGTGACCGATCACCGGGCCGGTAAGCTTATCCACTTCCTCAACCGTCATGCCTGTTTTATCCACATAGTGCAAAACACTCATGATACTGAACACACCGATGCGGTTGCCAATGAATGCAGGCGTGTCCTTAGCCAATACCGTAGTTTTGCCCAGGAATTTTTCGCCATAGGCCATCAAAAAATCAGTGACTGTGCTTAGGGTATCCTTTGTGGGGATGATTTCCAGCAGTTTTAAATAGCGTGGGGGGTTAAAAAAGTGGGTGCCGCAAAAGTGTTGCTTGAAATCATCGCTGCGGCCCTCGGTCATTAAATGGATAGGGATGCCCGATGTGTTTGAAGTAATCAGCGTACCCGCCTTACGGAATTTTTCAACCGTTTCAAATACCTTTTGTTTAATGTCGAGGCGTTCAACAACAACTTCTATTATCCAGTCGCACTCAGCAATTTTAGGCATATCATCCTCAAAATTACCGGTGGTAATACGTTTGGCGAATGATTTAAGGTAGATGGGCGATGGGTTTGATTTTAAGGCAAAGGCCAGTGCGTCATCCACTATTTTGTTCCTGCTTTTTTTATCGGCAGGGGCATCTTTCGGTACAATATCCAGCAGCAGCACCTGTACGCCAATGTTCGCGAAATGACAGGCAATCCTGCTGCCCATCACCCCCGAACCGAGGACGGCTACTTTCTTTATTATTCGTTTAGCATCCATAGTTTATGCTTGTGGTTATTAAAATATATATTAAGATCAGTTAATAGTTCAATTTTCGGCCCTTGTCCAGGTGGTGGTGCGCCCGAACAGCGAGATGCCAACATAACCGCGGATATCCAGCTTATCGCCTTTAAAGGTCATGTTACAGGAATAGGTTTTACCGTTATTAGGGTCGTATATTTTACCGTCGGTGTATTTATTATCACCATCCTTTACAAATCCGTATAACACAGGCAGCCCCAGTCGTGGCCTGCTGCGCAATTTTTCATCCTCATTTAATTCATCAACCTTTGGCTTGCCATTTTTTAATGGTTCTTTAAGCCAAACTACCTTGCCGTAAAACTTGCCATCCTTGTCGCGGGTGATGAGGATCTTACCGCTTTTAACATCATTATACCACAGGCCCTCAATCTGGTCGGTTTGGGCCTTGGCTGCAATATTTACGGTTACCAATGTTAGCACCACTAACATTAAACGGATGAGCGATCTTTTTAATAGAGGCATTATTACAGGTTTTAAAATCAGCTGATTAAACAGGCTTATAATACCTTAATAGATATAAAGCACAATATGTTTGCCTTTTGCAGGCAACAATAACAAGCTGACGATTAAATAATTTAGTATTGGTTTATAATAACAAATATCCCTTTAGTTAAGGACATATCAAGGGCTAAATGACGGAAACATTTGTCAATATTTCGGAAAACCTTCGCCGTCATCCCGAACTTGTTTCGGGATCTCAAATGCTTGGTCTACTTCATGCTGTACATCTGTCCTGTGAGATGCCGAAACAAGTTCGGCATGACTTTATTTTTTAAGATTTTCCACCACCTTCACATACTGCCCCATCGCATCCTCCGCACTTACACCTTTTAACTTTGTCCAGGCATCATATTTGGCTTTGGCTACAAAATCAAACATGCCCGGGGGCTCGGCGTTGATGTCACCTTCGGTGGCTTGTTTGTACAGACTGTATATGCGTAATAGTGTATCATTATCGGGCCGCGACGGCAGTTGTTTACTGTCGGCTACGGCTTTATCAAATTGCTCTTTTAGTTCCATAGGTGTTATTTGGTTTTGGCTTGTTCTTCAATATAATCCACGCCTTTTGGTGATTGCATAAATAACTCGCTAAGTTCGATGGGCAAAGCAGCGAGTTTTCTTTTTTCCATATCGATCCATGCGCCATCAGCTATGATGATGGCCGCCTTAATGCCGTCGCCACGATGGATCTCGTGCCTTATGGTCCACCGGGAACCATCAGCACGGGCTTTGATCAATTCGCACGATACCTTTACCTCATCGTTTATGGTGATCTCCCGCAGGTAAAAAAGTTCTTCCCTGAATAATATGGGGCCTATGTGGTACTCAAAGAGTTCAGCCGGATGCAGGCCCAGGCTGTTGAGCATGTTTAAGCGTGCCTGCGCGGCAATATCCGCATAAGCCGAATGCCGCATGTGCTGGTTTGCATCCAACTGCGACCATAAAACCTGCCCCTCATAGTACACCACCATAGTTTTTGCTATTTATGCGCTTTGAATTTCTTTACCGCTTCGGTAAGGCGAGGCAATATTTCCAGTGCATCGCCCACAACACCGTAGTTGGCAGCTTTAAAGAATGGCGCTTCAGGATCTTTATTGATAACCACAATAATCTTTGAGCCATTCACTCCTGCCAGGTGCTGGATAGCACCCGAAATACCCACGGCGATATACAAATTAGGGCGAACAGTACCGCCTGTTTGCCCAACGTGCTCGTGGTGCGGCCTCCAGCCTGCATCGGCTACCGGGCGCGAGCAAGCTGTTGCAGCACCGAGTTCTTTAGCCAGGTCTTCGATCAGCCCCCAGTTTTCAGGGCCCTTCATTCCGCGGCCGCCGGATACTACCAGTTCGGCATCAGCTAATGAAACCTCGCCGGTTACTTTGTTTACCTCTTTTACTTTTATGCCGAAGTCCTTATCGCCAAAAGTTACTTCCAGTTTTTCAACTGTAGCTTTACCATCGCCCTGCACTAACGGGAAGCTGTTGGCCATAACGGTGATCACTTTTACATCGCTGGTAATATTCACAAACGCGAACGCTTTACCCGAGTACACCGCTTTTTTTACAACAAATCCTTTTGAAAGGTCAGGGTACGACAGTGCGCCTGCAACCATCCCGCTTTTTAATTTAATAGCTACCCGTGGCGCAACTGCCTTCCCATTAATATCATGTAACATGATAATTATTTTGCTGCCTTCTTTTTGTGCTGCTGCGATAAGGGCATTGGCGTATGCCCGGGCATGCAGTTCATTAAGGCGGTCATCGGCAACGTGCAATACTTTTTGTACGCCATAATTGCCTAATGCTTCAAGTTCGCTATCGGCAATGGTTCCTAAAACCAATGCAGTAGCAGTTGTATTTGTTTGTTTGGCTACTTCGGCAGCGTATTGTACGGCCTCAAAGCTTTTCTTTTTTATGTTTCCATCGGTATTTTCTACCAATACTAATACAGACATGTTTTCAGATTTTTTAGTTAGATAACTTTTGCCTCAGTGTGCAGCAATTGAACCAGTTCATCCATATTGTCAGGACTCACCATTTTTATACCCGCTTTTGCAGGCGGCATCTCGTACGATAATATGGCTGCCACAGGCGTTACCGCAGTTGGCGTTACCACATTAAGCGGACGGGTACGTGCTGCCATAATACCACGCATGTTTGGTATGCGGGCTTCGGCAACACCTTTTTGGCAGGAGATAACTACAGGTAAATTAACGGTGTCGGTTTCTTCGCCGCCCTCAATTTCACGTTTTACGGTGGCGGTGCTGCCTTCAACCTGTATGTTGGTTGCAAAGCCTATGTAATCCATATCCAGCAGTTCGGCCAGCATAACGCCAACGGTTCCGTTATTATAATCAATGGATTCTTTCCCGCATAATACAAGATCGTAACCATTGCTTTTGGCGTATTCGGCTATGTAATTGGCAGTTTCGTAAGGGTCGTTGCTATCAGCATCAATACGTACGGCCTGATCGCCACCAAGGGCCAATGCTTTCCTGATCACCGGCTCGGTATCGGCTTTGCCAACAGTTACCAGGTGAACATCGCTTGCCACGCCGCTTTCCTTTAGTTCAAGCGCGCGGATGAGCGCGTACCACTCATCGTATGGGTTAATGATCCAGGTGGTACCCTGCGTGTTTACGGCAGTATCGTTATCCTTTAACACAATTTTGGTGCTGGTATCAGGCACCTGGCTTATGCAGACTAATATTTTCATAGTTTGTTATAAAGATTTGTCATTTCGAACGATAGTGAGAAATCTTCTTCGGGCGTATGCTGCGCGAAGAAGGTTTCTCCTCGTTCCTCGTCGAAATGACAAGTTAGAAAAATTTTAAAAACAATATTTATTCTCTTCAATCAGCTTTGCAGCAATGTTTCTGCGGGCCTGGGTGGTGTTAAAATCTTCGGTTTTTGTAAAACGTTTAAGGCCCATCAGCATCATTCTGCGTTCATCGCCATCGGCAAAAGCGTTTATTGCTTCCTTGCCTGCTTTTGCAATGTGCTCTGCCGCGTCGTTTATGTAAACCCGCATAATGTCCAATTGTTCTTTGCAGGCATCCTCGCCGCGCAGGTTTACCAGTTTTTCAACACGTAACTGGGTCGATTCACTTACGTAAAGTTCAATCAGCATATCGGCCAGGTTCATTAATACTTCCTGTTCCTTGCCTAATTGCTGCATCAGTTTTTGAACCGCGCCGCCGGCTACCATTAGTATGGCCTTTTTAAACCCGGCTATATATTTCTTTTCTTTGCTGAATAGACTTTCATCATCACTACCACCAAAATCGGGGATGCTCATTAACTCGCCCGCTACTTTTGATGCAGGCCCCATCAGGTCAAGTTCACCTTTCATGGCGCGTTTCAGCATCATGTCGACAGTCAGCATACGGTTGATCTCGTTAGTACCCTCAAATATGCGGTTGATACGTGAGTCGCGGTAGGCGCGGTCCATCGGTGCTTCAGCGCTGTAACCCATACCACCATAGATCTGTACACCTTCATCAACCACATAATCCAATGTTTCGGACGCGTGTACCTTGATGATGGCTGCTTCAATAGCATATTGCTCTGTGCCTTTTAGTTTGGCTTTTGTGGCATCCATGCCGGTTTCAACCAAATGTTCGGTAGCCTGTTCCATGTTTTCGCTGGCGCGATAGATGGCAGATTCAGAAGCATAGGTACGGATAGCAGATTGCGCCAGCTTATAACGGATAGCGCCATATTTAGAAATAGGCCTGCCGAATTGCTCACGTTCGTTAGCATAACGGATAGCCTGCGTAGTAACCTCCTTACTTGCGCCAACTGTACCGCCGCCTAATTTTATACGGCCCAGGTTTAATATATTAACAGCTATTTTAAAACCGTTCTGGCGTTCGGATAACAGGTTTTCAACCGGAACTTTACAGTCATTAAAAAATACCTGGCGGGTCGAACTGCCTTTAATACCCATTTTATGTTCTTCAGGATTCAGGGTGATGCCCTCGAAATCCTTTTCAACGATGAATGCGCTCAGGTTCTCATCATTATCAATTTTAGCAAAAACGGTGAAGATATCAGCAAAGCCTGCATTGGTGATCCACATTTTTTGCCCGTTCAGCAGGTAGTGCTTGCCATCCTCAGTCAGTTTAGCACGAGCCTTGCCCGAGTTAGCATCAGAACCTGAACTTGGTTCCGTTAAACAATAAGCGCCCTTCCACTCGCCGCTGGCCAGTTTAGGGATGTATTTTGCTTTTTGCTCGTCGTTACCATAATATAATATAGGCAGGGTGCCGATACCGGTATGGGCTGAGAATGCCACGGAGAAAGAATTGCCCGCGCCCAGTTTTTCGGTAACCAGCATTGATGTTTTAAAATCCTTGCCGAAACCACCATATTCCTCGGGTATTGATATGCTTAGTAAGCCCAGCGAGCCAGCCTCTTCCATCAGGTGCGGCATCAAGCCTTCTTCCTGCTCATCAATACGTACCAGGTTTGGCGTAATATGTTGCGCAATAAAATTGGTGCATGTTTCGGCTATCATTAATTGTTCCTCATTCCATTCTTCCGGAATAAAAACATCTTCTGCCGAAGTTTCCCTGATCAGGAATTCCCCTCCTTTTATAGCCCTTACAGCTTCAGTACTGCTCATAAAAATTGTTTTTTAAGGATATCGTTTATACTTGATCTATACTGCATAAAACGCTTTTGGCCCTTGCAATATTTTGGTTTTATAATCAACGGTAAAATTATGGGTGTTATGGATTGAAAAAAAGGTTTGCAATGCGGAGATATTCGTCAAAAAGTCGGAAAGAACTTTGTAAGTCAAAATTCAAAAGCCAAAAATAGTTAAATGAGAAAAGCCCTTTTTATAAGAAAGGGCTTCGGATCAACAGAAGAAAACAATTACGTTTATTCAAAACGCTGATTGTATGTTTTGATGGCTTTATTGCTATGTTTAGCGGCTTCAATAAAGTTTATTATAGCTGACGTTAGAAATGCCGTAGCAAGCCCAGTAAAAATGTAGGCACTGGTATAACTGTGATGCTGGTAGATAGTGGTTGGCTCACCATTTACAAAAGCAACCGTTGAGCCCTGCAACTTATTATTATGGGCAAATTCATAAGTAGCGGCAAAGCCTGAAATAGCTGAACCGGCTAATGAGACATACGACCAGGTAGCACTGTTTTTTGCCTGGTGATATTCCTGCGCAGACGGCGCGTAGGCCAATATCTTCAGCTTAACATCCTGGGGTGTTTGTAGTTTACCGCCGATGGTATAAAGGTAGTCTGTGTGCCTGCCATCACCATAAGGGATCAGTTTAATAACGCTGTCGGGTTGGGCATGTGATGGCTGGATTGTTTGGGCTTTTACTAATAACGCTGGTGCTAATAAAAGCAGGGTAATAATAAGGTTTTTCATTTTTCAGATGTATTTAATATTATGTGAATTTATAATATTAAACTATCCGAATTGCCGTTTGTAAACTCCCGTTGTTGTAACAAGTTGATTACTTTTTTTTGCGTATAAGTAGCTATGTAACAATTGTATATATGTTTCTCAAAGTCCTTGTCGAATCCATCAAATAAGTTACAGATCCAGAATTGAAAAGCCAGAAAAAAGCCAACAAAAAAGCCCTTATAAAGGGCTTTTTCATATCATAAAAAATAGTTGAGTTTACTCAAACCGCTGGTTATACACTTTCATAGCTTTGTTTTTGTGCTTGCCTGCTTGTACCAGGTTAATTACAGCGCTTGTAAAAAATGCGGTGGCCGCACCTGTAAACAGATAAGCCCCGGTAAGGCTGTGGTGTTCTGTAGCAGACGATTTATTATTGTCAGCATACTCAATTACTGCCCCTATGGTTGATAGCGCAAAACCGGCTGTTGAAATAATAGCCCATTTAGTTTCAACTTTTGCTGTATGGAACTCATTAGCCGATGGCGCATAGGCTAACAATTTTATCTTCACCTCATCGGGTGTTTGCACTTTGCCCGCAATAGTATATGCATAGGTGGTGTGGGTGCCCGTTTTAGTGGGGGTTACTTTTATAACGCTGTCGGGCTGCGCATGCTGCGCTTTTACCAGTATTGATGATGCCAACAAAACTATAAGGATAATCAGGGATCTTTTCATTATTAAATAGGGTTTAATTCAATAGCGTTTAATAGTATATGAATATAGCACATTAAACGCAGTCTAATACGTGTGTATTAATTTTTAAGTTCGGGTACCGCGCAATTAATTATTTAAATAGCGGTTGCTACGCGATAATCAGAAGGAGAAAGCCCCGTATGGTTTTTAAAATACTTGCCAAATGATGACTGATCGGGGAAATTGATATCCTCGGCTATGCGTGCAATGCTGATGTCGTGATTCCTTAATAATACTTTTGCTTCCAGTATCACGGCATCATCAATCCATTCACCGGCTGTTCTGCCGGTTACTTCCTTTATGGTTTCGGTAAGGTGTTTTGATGATACATATAGCGCATCGGCATAATATTGTACGTTACGATGCTCCCTGTAATGATGAAAAACCAGTTCCTGGAACAGCACGTTCAGTTCCTGCTTGCGGGTTTGCTTACCTTTTATCATTACATGGTGATTCTCATAGATCGATTCCACCTCGTACAATAGTGAAGTTAAAATGCTCCTTGATATTTCCATGCGGTAGGGATGTTCCTCGCGTTCCAGCTTTTTCTTCATCAGCATATAAATATCCAGCAGCATGGTTATTTCCTCATGCGTTGGATAGATAACCGGCAGCGAAGCGCTTTTGAAATAACTGAATGATTCCAGGAAATGGCTGTTAACATTATTCTCGGTTAAAAACGCTTTTGAAAAAACGATGAACCGGCATAAAAAATCGGGACTGCTATTGTAGATGCGTAATGTGTGAAAAGGGGTGGCCAAAAGCATGGCGTCGGGCCTGGATTGGTATATCTGCAGGTTCACTTCAACCTGTGCTGTGCCCCGGGTACATATACCTATAATATAACCATCGGAGCGATAGGGGTATTCGCTCAAACTCAACAGTTGTTTTTCATCAGTGATAAAAAAATCGGGGCCAACAAGCTTATCCGCATACAGGTCTGCAAACTTTGATAAGCTTAATTGTGCGATCTTTTTACTCATACGTATTTATTTAATATCTCTAATTAAATATGGTGCTGATAGTTAACTCTAAATCAATCTTTTCTCCGACTTTTTGACTAATATCTCCGCATTATAGCCCTTTTTTTCCTATTAAACCAACCTATTTTTATTTTTTTTAAAGTGTCTTTTGTAGCTTTACAATCGAACCATATAAACCAATTATACAATCATGAAGAAAATTCTACTATTAGTGCTCGCACTGATACCTGTAATTTCATTCGCGCAAGGGTTCCAGGTGAATCTTGAGGGCGAGAAACAAATAGGTATGGGCCACACAGGTACCGGTCTGTTACAGGATGGAGCCTCCGTATTCTTTAACCCCGGCGCCGTTGTTATGTTACCTGATAATTACATCCAGGCAGGTATCAGTCCATTAATGTTCAGATCTGTTTTTAACCCGATGGGTACCGATGTGCAGGATCACGTTGCCAACAAGGTTGCTACACCATTTACCTTTTATGCTGCCGTTGGCCCTAAAAATGGCTGGTGGAAACTTGGCATGGCTGTATACACTCCATTTGGCGGTTTAACCGACTGGGGCGATACCTGGGCGGGAAAATATACGCTGGAAAGCCTCGATCTTAAAGCTATTTACTTTCAGCCTACATTAAGTATAAAATTAACCGATTATTTAAGCATAGGCGGCGGCTTTGTGTATAACCATAGCAGTGTGGATCTTACGCAGGCAATCCCGTTAACTAATTCTGCCGGGCAGGATGGGCAGGCCGAGTTAAAAGGTTCGGGCAGAGGATATGGCTGGAATGCCGGTATCTTCATGAAAACCGAATCGGGTATTACAGTTGGTATTACCCACCGTTCGGGCGTAAGCACAACAATTAGCAATGGTAACGCAATTTTTGCTGTTCCGCCATCTTTGCAAAGCAGCTTTCCGCAGCCTAACAGCTTTTATTCAAACATTCCGCTGCCTTCAACAACATCAGTAGGTTTGGGTTTTTATCCAACCGACAGATGGACAATTGCTTTTGATGCCAACTTGGTTGGCTGGGATGTTTATAAAGCTTTGGCTTTTGATTATAAAATAAACACTCCTCAATTACAGGATAGCTACTCGGCACGTAATTACCAGGATGCCGTTAGCGTAAGAGCAGGTGCTCAATACAAAGCATGTGATAATTTCTTCATTCGCTTTGGTGGTGGCTTTGCCGGTACAGCTGTACAGGATGGCTATGTTACAGCCGAAGCGCCGGATGCTCCGCGCCAATTTGTAACATGTGGTTTAGGCTATAAGCTGGCTTCGAAGTTAGACCTGGACGTTTCATTTGAGTATGAGCACGTAGATGCCCGTACCCAAACCAATAACCAATCGCAGCTAGCCGGTACTTTTGAAACAAATGTTTACATCCCAGGCCTGTCACTGGCTTATCACTGGTAATTAAAAAATAACAAACATGAAGAACTTTAAAATATATCTTAGTGCAGGTTTGCTATTTTTAGCTGCCTGTAAGCCCGAAATTCATAACCCGGCACCAACCAAAGGCAGGGCCGACTTTACACGTTATATAGCCGTAGGTAACTCGTTAACAGCGGGCTATTCAAATGGTGGCTTATACCTTGCAGGTCAATTAAACTCGTACCCGGCTATTATGGCTAAGCAAATGCAAGCAGTAGGCGGTGGTACATTTAACCAGCCTTTATTTGCTGCCGGCCAGGAAAATGGCTCCGGCTATCTTAAACTAACCGGTTTTGATGCCAGTGGAAACCCGATAACTGCGCTTGATACTAATCATACAGCCATAAGAGGGATATTGCCTGTTCCCGGGTTTGGTAACGTTATCTTATATACCAAATACACCGGTGATATAGAGAACTATGGCGTGCCTGGAATTAAATTGCTGAACATAACTTATGCACCTTACGGCAATCTTAACGGCTTTTTTGAGCGTATGCTGCCTGGCAATGCGCCAACAAATACTACTGATTACCTTGATTTTGTTACCGCTAAATCATTCACCTTCTTCTCTGATTGGCTGGGTAATAACGATGCATTGGCTTACGCTACCGGTGGCGGTGTTGGCGATGTACTAACGGATAAAAACGTTTTTGCCCAATTGTATGAGTTATCGATAGAAAAATTAACAGCATCAGGCCAAAAAGGCGTGGTGGGTACTATACCTGATGTTACTTCTATCCCTTATTTTAATACCGTAACTATAGGCGCTATTTTAGCCGGAGTGCAAAAGGCAAATCCATCGGTACAGGCACTTTACGTAAATGCCCTGGTATCTGGCACTACTTATGCGCCAAGGGTAGCAACAGCAAACGATTTGGTGATATTAACTTTCCCAACCAGTATGATCGGTACATTGGTAACAACACCTTACGGCCCGCTGCCTTACGGTTTAACCCCATATACACCAATTGATAACCAATATGTGCTGGATGCCAATGAAGTTGCCTTAACACGCGATTACGTACAATCATACAACGCTACCATTAAATCAATAGCGGCACAAAAAGGACTGGCTGTGTTTGATGCCTATACTTATTTAAATAATATTAAAGCAAATGGTTTAGTGGTTGATGGGATCAGCCTTAGTTCATCATACATCAGCGGAGGTTTGTTCTCGCTTGACGGTGTACACCTTACCCCTCGCGGATACTCTATTATAGCCAACGAATTTATAAAGGCCATAAACAGCACTTACGGCTCAACTATACCATTAGCAAACGTAGCCAGCTACCAGGGATTAACTTTCCCATAAGATATTTTTCATAACGATCCATTATTTTCTCTAAATCTCCTCCTTTCGGGGGAGATTTTTTTTGACTCTTTTCTTTGTAAGGATTAGCTGGAACAATATCAATATAAAAATAAATAAACAAATACCAATTTGGTTTTTGGTATAAAAATAGTTTATATTTGATATAGTTAATCTATTTTTACCATGAGCCGTGAACTAATAGACTTTTCAAACCAAATTGATGAGCAATTTGAAATAGTAATTACGGGTAAAAAAGACCTGTGGGACTATTTTATAGCTTTATTCTCCTGATCAGATTATTGATCAAGTTTTCAAACAAGCGTATCACCACACATGCGCTCTATTTCGCTGTGTATAATAGCGGGGTATCGCCACTAAGAATAGCCCGACCTTAATCGAACTGAAAGTATATCTGAAAATTCTAAAAATCCGTTTAATCCAGGTTCACTTCCCCTTCAAACACCCTTTCAGCCGGTCCTTCTAAAAAAATATCAGTGAATGTGTTACCGTCATAATTAAAGCGGATGGTAAGATCGCCGCCTAACACTTTTATGGGCGTAGTAATTTGCCCGGTGATATTGTTATGTTTTGCCATGGCTAACGCTACTGCGGTAACACCAGTTCCGCAGGCAAAGGTTTCATCCTCAACACCACGTTCAAATGTGCGCACAAAGTAGCCGTTATCGGTTGGTTCAACAAAGTTTATGTTGATGCCTTCGGCGCGGTAAGTATCATTATTGCGGATGGCGTAACCTTCCTGGTAAACATTTTTATCCTTAAGTCCTTCGGTTAAGGTTACGTAATGTGGTGATCCTGTGTTTAATACATAAGCATCATCATCGCTGGTAATGCTGTTAACATCAGTCATTTGCAGGCTTACCCAATTGCCTTCTGCTGAAATTTTGGCATAATGAGGTCCATCAACCGCCAAAAATTCTGTCTCGCTATCAATAATACCCAGGAACTTCGCGAAAGCAACAATACAACGGCCGCCATTGCCGCACATGCTGCTTGGCTTGCCATCGGCATTGTAATAAACCATCTCAAAATCGTAGCCATCAAGGTTTTGCAGGAACATGGCACCATCGCCACCAATACCAAAACGGCGGTCGCATAAGCGCTGTATCAGCTTAGGATCATGGTGATTAACAATGTTTTCACGGTTATCAACCATTATAAAATCATTTCCTGCACCCTGGTATTTATAAAACTGTAATTTCACGTAGTTTACTGCTGATGGATTAATGGTACAATATTAAAGCAACCGCCATTAACAAGCGTTATGATAAAGTAAATTTATTTTAACAAATTTTAACAAATTTTCCAATAACATCCCATTGCTTCTGCCGTCTATATGGTATTATATTTGAAATACTTAAAAAATATATTTAAAAAGAAAAGTGAGTAATATATGAAAAAGTTTGGTTTAACATTGTTAACAGCCTTTATCGGCGGGGCTATGGCCTTAGGTACTTATAAAGTATTTGAGAATAAATACGCCGATAATATGACCTTTCAGGAAAAGCAGAAGGTGTATTTTGCAAGCAACCCTTCGGCCCCTATCACCTCATCAGCCGGTGAGGTTGATTTTACACAAGCGGCAGCAGCAGTAACCCCGGCAGTAGTTTATATCCGTGTTACTTATTCCAACGCATCAAACGGTAACAGCGACCAGGATCAGTTACAACAATTATTTGGTAATATGTTCGGTCAGCGCGCGCAGCCCCAGGGTGTGCAAATGGCATCGGGCTCGGGTGTAATTATCTCTCCTGACGGTTACATCGTTACCAATAACCACGTGGTTGAAAAAGCAGATAAAATTACTGTTGCTACTAATGATCACCGTACCTTCCAGGCAAAAGTTATCGGCACCGACCCTAATACCGACCTGGCATTGATAAAAGTTGAAGCCAGCAACCTGCCAATTGTAAAGTTAGGTAACTCTGACGATGCAAAAGTTGGCGAGTGGGTTTTAGCCGTTGGTAACCCCTTTAATTTAACATCAACCGTTACCGCGGGTATTGTTAGCGCAAAGGGCAGGAATATTGGCATTATTGGTAATGAGGACAATCAGGATGATAACCCTTTTGGCCGCAGCAACCAGGGCCAGCCAAGAGCGGCTAATAAAGCCATTGAATCATTTATACAAACAGATGCAGCTATTAATCCCGGCAATAGCGGCGGCGCGTTGGTAAACACCAAAGGCGAACTGATCGGTATTAACTCTGCTATCGCATCGCACACCGGTTCGTACGAAGGTTATGGTTTCGCCATCCCTATTAACCTGGCTAAAAAGGTATTGAACGATATTGAAAAATATGGCGCGGTTAAACGTGGTTTTGTAGGTGTAAGCTTTACCCAGCTTGATCCGGATGTGGCACAGGCATTGCATACCGACAACACCACCGGTTTATATGTAAAAGACCTTGTACATGGCGGTGGTGCCGAAGCAGCAGGTATAAAAGCAGGCGATGTTATTACTAAAGTTGACGGCAGCCCGATCTACGAATCATCAGACCTGCAGGAACGTGTAGGCGAATTACAGCCGGGCGATAAGGTTCGTTTAACTGTAGTGCGCGATGGTGCCGAAAAGGAATTTAACGTAACGCTTAAAGCCGATGCGCCTCCGGCAGCACGTACAGCCGCTGCTCCGTCAAAATCAGCAGCAGAGTTGTTCAATAAATTGGGTGCAAGCTTTGTGCCGATTGATAAAGAGCAGAAAGCTAAATTCCATGTAAACTCAGGCGTTGTGGTTACACAGGTTCGCCCGGGTCGTTTATTTGATGATACCGAGATACCTGTTGGTTCAGTAATTACCAGCATCAACAAACGCCCTATTGGTAGTATTGCCGATATGGATAACGCCATTACCAATACCAGGAATGGTTTGCTGGTCATTTCAGGTGTTTATCCGGATGGTACCAGTTTCAGCAATACCTTCCAGGTACAATAACGTTTTTTACCCTAATTGATTAATAATTGATGAACCCGGCCTAACAGCCGGGTTTTTTCTTTGTAACTTAAATGTTAAAATGGTTAAAAAGTTGATTTTTATGCTTTTAAAACTGCACATTTGTTAGGCAATTAGCTATAAATACATGTTAATTTATATGCAGCACAAGCTTTGTAAAAAATTACAGGAAATTTTGTACTTCCGGTTAAACCTTTACAGTTCTTGTTCGTCTAACATATAATTAAAGTGATTTATACTTTATAAATAAAAACACTGTTTTATCTCATATTATGAAAAGGTTATATAAATACGCATCCGGATTATTTTTAACCGGATTGCTTTCCGTGGCAGTTATTTCAACTGCCAGTGCTCAACACGGTGGTGGCGGCTCTCACGGTGGTGGCGGCGGTGGCGGCTTCCATGGCGGTGGTGTTAGTGCTGGTGGCGGCAGTCATCTTTACAGTGGTGGCAACCGGGCATATAGTAATGGTGTAGTTGCCCGTGGTGCTTATGGCGGTGCTTACGGCTACAACCGTGGTGGTTATTACAGGGCCGGTTTTGGCTATTACGGTTATCCGCACCTGGGCTTTTATTTAGGTGTATTACCTTTCGGTTATTATCCATTTTATTGGGGCTCTGACCTGTACTATTATTATGGTGGTGTATTCTATAGCCCGTATGATGGTGGCGGATACCAGGTTACTACTCCTCCAATTGGAGCAGCGGTACCAAGTATGCCCGATGGTGCAAAATCAATAATGATTGATGGCCAGCAATTTTACGAGTTGAACGGCGTGTACTTTAAAACTGTAGTAAACGATCAGGGCAAAAAAGTATTTGTAGTTGCAGGCAGGGATGGTGTTTTAAACACTAATGACAGCAATGTTAGTCCTGACCAAACAGCTGCACCACAAGTTGGCGATATTGTGAATGAATTGCCTGATAATTGCCGTAAGGTATCATTAAATGGTAAAAAATATTATGTGTCACCTAACGGGATCTATTACCAGCCTTATGTTGATCAGAATGGTAATACCGGATACCGTATAGCAAGTGTGCCCGACAATAATGATAACGACAACGACCAGGAGAACTAATCCCGGCCGGTAACAAACTATAAATTAAAAGCTGCCTGTGCATGCTGGGGGATCTCAGTAAACACAGGCAGCTTTTTTGCGTCAAAATTCTACTATTAATTTATTGCAAATCAAGCAATAGTTAATTTTTCACAGAATGACTAATATTCTTAAATAACTGTTTATCTTTAAATTATGTATTAATAAAATATTAATATATAAGCATTATCGAAGCTGAAATATTAAGCCTAATAATTATATTTTTCAGTGAATCTTAATTTTGGCAGCTACGTATATATACCAATCTAACCTATGAACACCATATATAACATGCTAAAAAATTAATATTAAAGCAAAACTGCGCAACATGTCAGTTAGTATTCAGAGTACGACTATACAAAAACAGGAAGACCTTTACCCCGAATTGATGGCGTTTTTTAACGCGATCGACGAAGTTTTTTTCGCTGCTGACTTTATTGATTCAAGGGTTATACGGATATCCGATTCCTGCGAAAAATTATTTGGCTATAAAGCCGATGACTTTTTGGCTGATATGCAACTGTGGCTAAAACTGGTACACCCCGAAGATATTTATATTGTTGCCAATCAAAACGATTTGCTGGAAAGGGGCGAAATGGTAAATAGCCAGTACCGCATCATTCGTAGTGATGATACCATAAGATGGGTTGAAAAGAAAATCGCCCCCCTGTTGGATGAAGCAGGTAATCTGATAAGTTACAGCGGTGTTATCAGAGATATAACCCAACGCAAGCAAGAAGAAGAAGAGCACAGAAAAAGTGAAGATATGTACCGGCGCATAGTTGAAACCGCGCAGGAAGGGATATGGACCATTGACGAAAACGAGAAAACAAATTTCGTTAACAAAAAGATAGCCGAAATACTTGGATACACCCAACAGGAAATGCTGGGTAAGGGCCTTTATGATTTTATGGATGAAGAAGGCAAAGCATATGCTATTGCCTGTATGGAGAGAAGGCGTAACGGAGTAAAGGAAAAGCAGGACATCAGGTACGTTACAAAGGACGGAAATAATGTGTGGACCAACATCTCTGCTAACCCTATTTTTGATGAAGCCGGTAATTATAAGGGCGCGCTTGCTATGGTAACTGATATATCTGACAGGAAAGCCGATGAAAAGGCCCTCAAAAAGTCGGAAGCAAACCTGCGTACCATTTTCAATAATACCGATACAGCATACATTTTAATTGATACCAAATTAAGGATCATTTCTTTTAACACGCTGGCCCAAACATTCTCCGAGTACAATAACAATATGCCGCTCGAAGTAAATAAGTATGTAAAAAACTATTTCCAGGCGGCCAGGTGGCCTATTATACAACAATATATTGATCAGGCTGCCAAAGGGGAACCCGTTGGCTATGAAATAAGCCTTACCGAGAAAGGCGGAAATATCCGTTGGTATTACGTGCGCTGGGTGAGTGTAAAAAACAATGAAGGGAAAAACTGGGGTTTTATTTTAACAAATAAGGATATTACCGAAGCAAAAAATGCAGCCCTTGAACGTGAACGGATAATTGCCGACCTGATACAACATAATAATGATCTTAAACAGTTCACTTATATCGTATCACATAACCTGCGTGCGCCGGTTGCCAATATTATTGGCCTAACGGATATATTGGTGGAGGATGATCTTGACGCTGATGTAAGAAAGGAAATTACCAACAGGCTTTCTATCTCCATAAAAAATATTGACGTTGTAATAAAGGACCTCCACCATATTTTACAAGCCCGGGCCATTAACGGAAACAAGGAGACGGTATATTTTGATAAGCTTGTAAATAGCATTAAAACAAGTATTTATACTGCTGATGGGAATAAAGAGGTTCAGTTTAACTGTACATTTAACGACGTAGAATCCATATTCACTATTCGCAGCTATGCCTATAGTATTTTTTATAACCTGATATCAAACAGTATTAAATATTGCCGCCCGGGCATACCGCCGGTTATTAACATTAGCAGCCATAAATTAACCGATAAAATTGAACTCCGTTTTAAGGACAATTGCAAAGGCATCGACCTTGAAAAAAATGGCGACCAGGTATTTGGTTTATACAAGCGCTTTGATACCTCTACAGAAGGCAAAGGCATGGGCCTGTTTATGGTAAAAACCCAGGTAGAGGCGCTAGGCGGTACAATAGATATAAAAAGCAAACCAGGCGAAGGCACCGAGTTTATCATTCAATTCGATTTACAATCGGTATTGCCCCCTGTGTAATATCCCCTTCGTTATACTGCACATGTAATATTTTTTGTACTAAAAACAAACCAGTGCATTTTCGCATTCTTTGGTATATAAAACGGTACAGGCAAGCTTATTTTCCTGCATATTAAAAAAATGTTTTTAAAGTAGTATATGTTGTATAATAAGCTGACATAATATCAATAATATCTAAATAAGCTTGTTTGGCATCCGGTTTGTAAGGAGTTTGTTACAAAAAAATCCATTATAATAATAAGATGAAAGTATTAAGAAACAGAATTACTGTATTAGGCGTAGCTATAGCTATGTTAGGCATTTTAGTTACAGGTTGCGACTCATTTACCAAAACACAAAAAGGCGCAGCCATAGGCGTAGGTGCCGGTGGTACGGTTGGCGCTTTGATAGGTCATGCGGCAGGTAATACTGCGTTGGGTGCTATTATAGGTGGCGCGGTTGGTGGCACAGCTGGTGCGTTCATCGGTAAAAAAATGGATAAACAGGCTGCTGAAATTAAACAAACGGTACCGGGCGCTACGGTAACCCGCCAGGGCGAAGGTATTTTAGTAAAGTTTGATTCAGGTATTTTGTTTGATATTGATAAGGCTGATGTTAAACCTTCTGCCACAACTAATTTGCAGAACCTGGCTGCATCAATGCAAAATAATCCCGAAACCAATATCTCAATTATTGGTCACACCGATAGTACCGGTACAGCAGAACACAATATGGATCTTTCTATCCGCAGGGCCCAGGCAGTGAAGGCGGTTATAGTTGCCGACGGTGTAAACGGATCACGTTTAACAACCGTAGGTAAAGGCGAAACAGAACCTATAGCCAGCAACAGCACAGCCGATGGCCGCGCGCAAAACCGTAGGGTAGAGATAATTATCGTTGCTAATGACCAGCTGAAAAGCCAGGCCAAACAGGCCGACGGTCAATAATATATTAAGGCATAAACAACAAAGCCCTTGCTTATTGATAAGCACGGGCTTTGTTGTTTATGCTATTTTCTTCACGCGTCATTGCGAGGAACGAAGCAATCCCCGACTTTGCAAGTCAGTCATGCAAACTCCTCTGTACAGTTAGGGATTGCTTCGTTCCTCGCAATGACGCTCTTATTAAAATCACACCAATCATTCAATCCCAAAAATCAGCGGTTAAAACTTCTTAACCGTTTCCGTAATATGTGCCAAATGATGTTTACCATGCCATGAGTAGTTTGCCAAAAACTTTTTAAGCGGAATGGTTTCTCCTGATGCCGGGTGGATAAAACTGTGGTTCCATTCGTCCTCCGTAAAACTCTCCAATATAGCAACCCAACGGATGTGTATACCCTCCAGCATCCTTAATGATGGTTCAACAGGCAGGCGGTAATCGGCCAGTAATGCCCAGTGTGCTTCCTCGTAAGGTTTTATAGTTGGCTTATCTTCTGTAAGGGCAAGCTTCAGGCGGGTAAGTGCGTTCATATGGCTATCGGCAACATGGTGTACAACCTGGCGCAACGTCCAGCCGCCGGTGCGGTATGGGGTATCCAGCTGTTTTTCATTCAGGCCTATAACCGCATGGCGCAGCAGGCCGGGCAGTACCTTAATATCGTGTATCCAATGCCTCAGGTCATCAGCAGTGTAAGATGCCGGCGGACTGAATTGCCCGATAGGGTATTTCATTTGTTCGTCTGTCATAATTATAAAAAAAATTAAATTAGGGATTATTTTAATGTTGAACAAGCATTAGGGTATTTTAGCGTTTGTATCTCTACATAAATGATAAAAAAGATAGCCGTTTTATTACTCGTTTTTTATTGCAGTATCAGCTACGCGCAAACTATTAAAACCGATGTATTGGTGATAGGCGGCAGTCCGGGTGGTGTTGCTGCAGCTATACAAAGTTCGCGGAGCAAAATAAAAACGGTATTGATTGAGCAAAGGGAACAACTCTGCCCAGCACTGGCCGATGCAACTACCATTAAATTTACTGCTGATCGTAATTTACCATCAGGTATATGGAGCGAATTTCGTAAGCGGGTGAAGGAGCATTATAAGACAACTCCCGGATACGATACCACATGTAACGCGCCATTGCAATTTGAGTTGAATACTGGCGCGCAAATACTCTCAAACATTGCGGATACGGTAAAGAACCTCAGCATCCAGCTAAATACAACCTTCACCAGCATTATTAAAGATGGCGACCGCTGGGAAGTAACTCTCACACAAAACGGCAAAACCGAAACCATAAAGGCACGGGTAGTAATTGATGCTACTGAAAACGGTGTCGTCGCTCAAAAAGCCGGAGCATCTTACAAGCCGTACGATAACCAGGAGAATAAAAATTCACCGAATTACTACCGCACCTCGATAGCTATGGGTGATGTATCTCCACCAACCTCATACCAGGTTGATAATGTCAATTACAATTACCCACCATATCCGTCATACTGTATCCCTATAAAGGCCCTTGTGGCTACAGGTGTAGCTAATTTATTGGTAACTGAACCAATACTAACCCTCAAGGGCGATATAAATTACCTGGCCGATCAGTTAACACTTGGTCAGGGTGCAGGCGCAATAGCCGCTTATTGCGCCTTCTTTAAAACCACAACAGCAAATTTAAATGTAAGGTTGATACAAGGCGAACTGCTCGACTTTAAGGGTTATCTTTTGCCGTTGGCGGATATCAGCGCTGACCCGTACTGGCGTGCCATTCAACAAGTTTGCGCAACAGGCTTATTAAAAGGCGTACAAAAAAAGGTTAATGGCGAAACGCAGTTTTTTTTCATGCCCGATTCCATAGTTACTACAGCAGAAGTAAAACCCGTTTTGCTGGAAATATACACACGGGCATTTCTGTGGTTTCATGCCAATAAGCCGGATAAGCAATTTACTATTGGCAACCTGCTTTCCTTCATCAGCGAACTTACCTTAACTGATCCTGACAACGTAAGGAAAAGCATGATCCGCGACTGGAACACACAATATCATTTCACCTCAAAATTTGATATGGACCGCCCAATCACCCGCCGCGAGTTTGCCATACTGGCCAATAAGTTTTTAAATCCTTTTGCGAGGACTGTTGATTTGAACGGGAGGTTGGTGAATTAGGATTGGAGACGTAAAGTATTGCGTCTCTACAGGTGATATTTTTGTAGAGACACAATACTTTGTGTCTCCCTTCTTTAGCGTAAGTCTTGTGACTTGGGTTAAGCAATGGCCGACTTGGGCTTACATGCTTAGTTATTCGTAAAACACAAGTCCGCTACTTCACCATCCATCACACAAGACTTGCGCTAACTACGGGTGAAAACCAAACAAATAAAAAGACGCAAAATATTGCGTCTCTACACAGGATGATGTATATCGCCGAAACTGTTATATTGCATTCTTTTTATCATACCTCGTTATTAAAAATGAAAAAAACGTTTACGCTCCTTTTACTGGCTGCCTGCACAAATTCCTTCGCACAAAAGCTGGATACCCTCACCATTGAAAAAATAATGCGCGACCCAAAATGGATCGGCACCGCGCCATCCGGAATCCGTTGGGACGATGATAGTAAAAAGGTCTACTTTAACTGGAACCCGCAGAACGAGGAAAGAGACGCGCTATACTATATCACCACCGATAATACCGACCCTGAAAAAGTAACGCTTGAGGAAAGGCGCGCCATTGTGCCCGAATACGGTAAATGGAATAAAAGCCACACTAAAAAGGTTTACGTAAAGAATGGCGATATCTATATTGAAGACATCAAATCGGACAAAATAACCCAACTTACCAGCACAGGCGACAGGGAAAATAACCCAACTTTCAGCGGCGATGAGAGTAAGGTGTTGTTTATGCGTGGCAATAATGTATTCGCTCTCAAACTCAATGGCAGCGAGTTAATACAGCTTACCAATTTTGTAAAAACCGCCACCAAAAAAGATGATGATGGCAGCGATGATACAGAACAGGCCAAATGGCTCAAACAACAGCAGCTGGAACTGTTCGACATTATTAAAGTAAAGGATAAGGACGATAAAGCCGCGGCAGCTGATCGCAAAGCACTGCAGGCCAGAAAAATGAAGGAACTGGTTATCGGCGATAAGGATGTGGATAATGTGGAAGTTAGTCCGGATGGGCGTTATATTACCTACCGGCTTATTAAAGCAGCAGAGGAGAAGAACGGCATTGTGCCCGATTACGTTACCGCGAGCGGCTATACCGAGGATATCCCGAACCGTACCAAAGTTGGTGGTCCGCAGGCTACAGCTGAATCATTTGTTTATGATACCCAGCGCGACTCTGTTTATAAGATCAATACCAAAAACATCCCCGGTATAAAGGACCTGCCCGATTATGTGAAAGATTACCCAACTGAACTGGCCGAGCGCACCAAATTAAACAAGGACCGCGATGTAATAGTTAATGGCCCGATATGGAGCCAGGATGGCAAATACGCGCTGACAGTTGTAACCGCCATTGATAATAAGGATCGCTGGATCATGCAACTCGACCCGCATAGCGGCGCCCTTACTTTGCTTGATCGCCAGCATAATGACGCCTGGGTAGGCGGCGGCGCGCCGGGTATTGAGGATGAATGGTACTCAACCGGTACTATCGACTGGGTTGATAATACCCACTACTATTACCAGAGCGAAGCGAGCGGCTACTCGCATATTTATGTGGCCGATATAGCCACCGGCGACAAAAAACAGCTTACCAGCGGTAAATGGGAGGTGCAAAACCTGCAACTCTCAAACGATAATAAAACATTCTATTTCAACGCTAACATTAATCATCCCGGCGACCTGCAATTTTATAAACTCCCGGTAAGCGGCGGCAAACCGATCAGAATTACGTCCATGAAAGGCGCTAACAATGTCGACCTTTCGCCTGATGAAAAATGGCTGGCTATCCGCTATTCCTACACCAATAAACCATGGGAACTATACCTGCAAGCCAATAAACCGGGTGCCAAAGCGGTGCGGATCACCAATTCAACCAGTAAAGAATTTAACTCTTATGCCTGGCGCGATGCTCCTATCGTAACCTTCAAAAACCGTTACGGCAGCGATGTTTACGCGCGTTTATACGTACCCAAAAATCCTGACCCGGCTAAACCAGCGGTGATATTTGTACATGGTGCCGGTTACCTGCAAAACGTTACCTATTCGTGGAGTTATTATTTCCGCGAGTATATGTTTAACAACATGCTTACCGATAATGGTTATACCGTGTTAGATATTGATTACACCGGCAGCGCAGGCTACGGTCGTGATTGGCGCACGGGCATATACCGCCACATGGGCGGTAAGGATCTGAGCGACCAGGTAGATGGCGCTAAATTTTTAGTGGATAATTATGGTGTCAACCCCAAACATATCGGCATTTATGGCGGCTCATATGGTGGCTTTATGACGCTGATGGCCATGTTCACCGCACCCGATGTATTTACTTCCGGTGCGGCCATCCGTTCCGTTACCGACTGGGCACATTACAACCACGAGTACACGGCCAATATTTTAAACGAGCCTTATAATGATGAAAAAGCCTATCGCCTCAGCTCACCCATCTACTTCGCTAACGGCCTGAAAGGCAACTTGCTGATGCTGCATGGCATGGTTGATCAGAATGTGAATTTCCAGGACATAGTGCGCCTCACCCAAAAACTGATAGAACTCCATAAAGACAACTGGTGGCTCGCCCCATACCCGGTGGAAGACCACGCCTTTGAACAAGCCAGCAGCTGGACAGATGAGTATAAACGCATCTATAAGTTGTTTAATGAAACGCTGAAGAAGTAATTCAATCCCAAATATCAACCCTGTCATCCCGAACTTGTTTCGGGATCCCACAGGATGAGCGGATTGCTTGGTGTAAACTAAGCAGGTGGGATGCTGAAATAAGTTTGGGATGACTTGATTTTTTTGAATCACCACCGTCATCCCGAACTTGTTTCGGGATCCCATAGGATGAGCAGATTGCAACTTATAAACAGGCGTGATGTATACTTGGTTAATGGGATGCTGAAACAAGTTCAGCATGACGGCTTTGGGTGAGGTTATTTTATCCCCACCACCTCATCCACCGCCTTCAAAAGCGATTTATCCCCTTCGGCATCTTCCATCATCTCCCACATCATTACACCACCGGCGTTTTGCAGGGCGAATGCTACTTTACGTTTAATGGTTGGGATACCGTTATAATAAATAGTATTGCCCGGTGTTACAGCTACGGTGTCCAAATTTTCAGAACCCGGGTAGGTGCTTATGATCTGAGAATAATGGAACTCCCTTTGTATTGCAGGCCCAAAACCATAACCATAAAATGGCAGGCCGAGGGTAAGCCTTTCTTTGGATATACCACGGTTCTTTGTCCAGAAATCCATATCAGCTACCGCCATAGAGTACGGCGAATGCGGCCCGGGCTGGTTTAGGTTCCAGGGGCCGGTGGCATCATAGGTCATGATGTTCAGGAAATCAAAATAACTTAATGCCTTATTTGTAAGCTGCGCGCTTTCCCAAGTGGCAACTGCCGCCGTCATTAACTTTCCTTTTGCTTTTAGCGCGATGGAAAGATCACCCACAAAACCCTCGTAATCCTTATTAATATGATCGCCTTCCAAATCAACATCAATGCCATCCATATGCAGCGCTATGGTTGAAATTACCAGGCTATCAATAAACCGGGCCCGGTTAGTGTCCACAATCATTGCCATGTTTATGCTATTGCCGATAGTCCCTAAAACAACCACATGATTTTTATGTGCTGCCTCGATGGTGGAATCCAGGTGCGGCAGGTGCCTGAACTTGCCGGTGCTATCAGTGCCGTTGAAAAATATATTCAGGTGGGTTAACTTTGATACATCAAAACGGGCAGCCTTACCGTTTGCTATTTCACCGCTTAATAAATATCCAACCACTTTAAAATTTGCCGGGGCTTTAATGGGCAATACAGTTGTTTGCTCCGCCAGTTTATGAGTTTTGCAACTCAATATTAGGATTACCAGTAAAATACAACTTGCCAATCCTGTTTTACGGTCATTTTTCATTAACAAATTCATTTAAAGCAATTTAATACTAAAATGGCCTATTCCATATTTTAATTTTTTATTGTCGTAAATCGTAGCAACTTTGTTATCATATCTCCTGCAAGAAATGAAAAAGGCCGCGCTGTTATTATTGCTGATTTGTTTGGGTTGTAACTCAAAGCCTAAACTGCCTGCAGTACATATCAGCCTGATGTATAACCACACGCTAAAAATTACCGGGCTGGATTATACCACCGTGCAGGAAATAAACCAGGATACCTCAGCAACCGGCTGGCAAAGCCTCATTCCTGTTTACCGTATGCCTGCTGATACCGATATGATGGATTTTCAAAAACCACAACCGGGTAAATACACGGTTACCGATAGCACTGTAGTATTTACACCTGATACCCCTTTCATCAATCACCAAGCCTATTTTGCACGTTATTATCACTATGCCGAAGGCAGTAATGTGTGGGATGATATTAAGCAGCATAAAAAATTGGGCAAACCCACCTATACAGATTTGATTTTTAAGCAATAACCGCTTTGCAACTGTAATAAAATTTAGTATATTTGCATCCAAATTAAATGGAGGGGGCGCTGAGCCCCCTCTTTTAGTTATCAATCAAATTATCAAACACAGGTAATGAATATTGAAAAGAGAGTAAAGGAACTGGTTGAAGAAAAGATTGCCGACAGGCCCGATCTGTTTTTGGTGGATGTAAAAATGCACTCCAACGGAAAACTGATCATTTTGGTTGATGGCGATAAAGGTATTGGAATTAGCGATTGTGTGGCCATAAGCAGGCACGTAGGTTTTCATCTGGAAGAAGAAAATACTATTGAAACCGCTTATAACCTGGAGGTTTCATCGCCGGGTATTGATACGCCGCTAACGCTGTTGCGCCAATACGCAAAAAACGTGAACCGCGATTTGGCTATTAAAATGGCTGACGGTGCAAAAAGAGAAGGCAAATTAAGCGCTATAACCGAAGACGCTATAGTGATTGAAGAAAAAATAAAAGAAAAGGGAAAAAAGGCTGAAGTAATTGAAAGCGTTATCCCTATTAATCAAATAACAGAAACAAAAGTTTTAATATCATTCAAGTAGGAACCATCATGAGTTGCCATTTAAAAAACAAACTCATGATAGCTTCATTACCTTGTAAGAACAAACAATTTAATGAAAAATGAGCAATATTAATTTAATTGATTCTTTTCAGGAATTTAAAGATTTCAAAAACATCGACAGGCCAACCATGATGAGCGTTCTTGAGGACGTTTTCAGGAGCATGATCCGTAAAAAATACGGTAACGATGAGAATTGCGATGTGATCGTGAACACAGATAATGGTGACCTTGAAATTTGGCGCACACGTGTGGTTATGGAAGATGGCTTCTCTGAAGATGATGACCTTGAAATTGAGTTGGCTGAAGCAAAGAAACTGGATGCAGACCTGGAAGTTGGTGACGAGTACATTGAGCAGATAACGCTTGAGAGTTTTGGTCGTCGTGCTATACTTGCTGCACGCCAAACACTTGTTTCTAAAATTTTAGAACTTGAAAAAGACGAAATCTTTAAAAAATATAAAGATCGCGTAGGCGAAATTGTAACAGGTGAAGTTTACCAGGTTTGGAAAAAAGAAACTTTGGTATTGGATGATGAAGGCAACGAACTTTTATTACCAAAATCGGAGCAGATACCTGCCGACTACTTTAAAAAAGGCGATAGTGTAAAAGCTGTTGTTAGCAAGGTAGATATGCTGAACAGCAACCCTAAGATCATCATTTCACGTACAGCGCCTGAGTTTTTACAGCGTTTGTTTGAACTGGAAGTGCCTGAAATTTTTGATGGTTTGATCACTATCAAGAAAATTGTACGTGAACCGGGTGAGCGCGCTAAGGTTGCGGTTGAATCATATGACGACCGTATCGATCCGGTTGGTGCCTGCGTAGGTATGAAAGGGTCACGCATACACGGTATAGTACGTGAGTTGAAAAACGAAAATATCGACGTAATAAACTATACCAACAATTTACAGCTGTACATTCAGCGTGCTTTATCGCCTGCTAAAATCACTTCTATTAAATTAGATGATGAGAAAAAAACAGCAGCGGTTTACTTAAAACCCGATCAGGTGTCGTTAGCTATCGGTCGTGGCGGGCATAACATTAAACTGGCTGGTAAATTAACAGGGTACGAAATTGATGTTTACCGTGAGGCTGATGAGCAGGATGAGGATGTGGATATCGAAGAATTTACAGATGAAATTGATAGCTGGATAATTGATGAATTTAAACGCATTGGTTTAGACACAGCAAAATCAGTATTGGCATTAACTGTAGGCGAATTGGTGAAACGCACCGATTTAGAAGAAGAAACAGTTAAAGAAGTATTATCAATACTGCAAGCTGAGTTTGAATAAGGCTAATAAGCAAAAATAAAATCGTATTTTTGCATTAATACAGAAAGAGAAAAACGAATAAATGTCAGAAGACAAAAGCATAAATTTAATTAAGGCAGCAAAAGAGCTTAACATTGGTACAGGTACTATTGTTGACTTTTTGGCTTCAAAAGGCTACAAGATAGAAAAGCAGCCCATGGCGAAGCTGAATGGCGACATGTACAGCGCATTGTTGAAGGAATTTGCTTTTGATAAAAGCATCAAGGAAGAAGCCAAGCAGATCAATATCGGCAAAATCAGGAAGGACGAACCCGGACAGACTGAAAAACCTGCCGAGTTCCGTAGGTCGAGAGATTTTGAGAACGAGGAAATATTGATCAAAAATGCAGGCAATTACGCGCCGCATCACGCCGAAAAGCCAAAAGCACCGGAACCTGAGCCTAAAAAGGTAGAGGAAACCAATGCCGAAACTTTACCGGGTGTAAAAATAGTTGGCAAGATCGACCTTGATAATCTTTCGGCGAAACCACAGTTAAGCGGCGATAAGAAAGAACCTGTTGAAGCTAAGAAGGAAGTTGAGGCTCCGGCTCCAACCCCTGCACCAACACCGGCCCCTGAGCCGAAACAAGAGGTAAAACAGCCTGAGCCCGTAGCTGAAGTGAAAAAGGAAGTAGTTCCTGAAGCACCAAAAGCTGAAATACCGGCACCGGCACCAGTGCCTGCTCCTGCACCAGTTGTAGCGCAAGCACCTGTTGCACCGGCTGTTCCTGTGGTTGAAACTCCAAAAGCCGTTACTGAAACACCTGCAGCTGAAGAAGTACAGGATGACGAAGTGATACGCGCGAAAGCAGAGCGTTTAACCGGGCCAAATGTTATTGGTAAAATACAATTGCCGGTTACACCGCCAAAACGTAACCCGGTAGCATCATCATCAAACAGCCAGGCCGATCATAAACGCAAAAGAAAGCGTAAGGATAACCAGGGTGGTGGCAATAATAACCATCAACAAGGCCAGGGTGGTGGTAATCATCAGGGCCAGGGTGGCCAAAATCCGCAAGCCGGACAGGCACCTGCGCATCCTATAAACCCTAACCGTCCTGATTTCAGGAATAGGGCAAACAACCCGCAAGCAGGCGGTCCGGGGCAAGGTGGTGGTAACCGCCCTGATTTCAGGAATAACAGAAACAATCCTCCGCATAGTTCAACCCCTAAGGAAGAACCTTCGGAAAAAGATATACAAGACCAGATCAAGGCAACTTTGGCACGTTTAAGCGGTGCTGGTAAGTCGGGTAAATTTGCACAGCGTGCAAAATTCCGCCGCCAAAAACGCGATGATGTAGCAGCAACCGCCGAAGAACTGGCATTAGAACAGGAATCACAATCGAAAGTATTAAAGGCTACCGAATTTGTTACAGCTAATGAACTGGCAGCAATGATGGATGTGCCGGTAACACAGATCATCTCAACTTGTATGAGTTTGGGTATGTTCGTATCCATTAACCAAAGGCTTGATGCGGAAACGCTGGCAATTGTGGCTGATGAGTTTGGTTACCAGATAGAGTTTGTGAAACCACAGGATGAAGAAAGCAGCCTTGATCAACCTGATGAACCTGCTGATCTTGTTCCGCGTGCGCCAATCGTAACCATAATGGGCCACGTTGACCACGGTAAAACCTCATTGCTCGATTTTATACGTAAAACAAACGTAATAGGCGGCGAAGCCGGTGGTATAACCCAGCACATTGGCGCTTATGAGGTTACTTTACCAGGCGATAAAGGTAAGATCACTTTCCTGGATACACCGGGCCACGAGGCGTTCACCGCCATGCGTGCAAGGGGTGCACAGGTTACAGATATTGTAATTATAGTAATTGCTGCTGACGATAGCGTGATGCCGCAAACCCGCGAGGCCATAAACCACGCGCAGGCTGCAGGTGCACCAATCATCTTCGCATTCAACAAAATTGACAGGCCGGGTGCTAACGCCGATAAGATTCGTGAGCAACTATCAGCCATGAATATTTTGGTTGAAGAGTGGGGTGGTAAATACCAATCGCAGGAGATATCAGCCAAAACAGGCTTAAATGTTGAATTGCTGTTAGAGAAAGTATTGCTTGAGGCCGAAATATTGGAGTTAAAAGCTAACCCTAACAAACGTGCCGTAGGTACTGTTATTGAGGCTGCGCTTGATAAGGGCCGTGGTATTGTTACTACTATATTGGTACAGGCCGGCCGCTTAAAAGTAGGCGACCCGATATTAGCTGGCTGTTACAGCGGGCGTGTTAAAGCCTTAACTAACGAACGCGGACAAAGGGTTGAATCTGCAGGGCCATCCACACCGGTACAGGTGCTGGGTATGCAGGGCGCGCCTACCGCGGGTGATAAGTTCAACGTGCTGGAAAGTGAAGTTGAAGCACGTGAAATTGCCAACAAACGTTTACAATTACAACGCGAGCAGGGCTTACGTACACAGAAACACATTACACTTGATGAGATTGGCCGTCGTTTGGCAGTTGGTAACTTTAAGGAACTTAATATTATTGTTAAGGGTGACGTGGATGGATCAATCGAAGCATTGTCTGATTCATTACTGAAACTTTCAACCGAGCAGATTCAGGTCAACATCATATCAAAAGCAGTTGGTCAGATCTCTGAATCTGATGTATTGCTGGCTTCTGCATCTGATGCGATCATTATCGGTTTCCAGGTTCGTCCGTCAGGAAGTGCCCGTAAATTAGCCGAGGCTGAGCAGATAGATATCAGGCTTTACTCAATCATTTATGACGCCATAAATGAAATCAAAGCTGCGATGGAAGGTATGCTTGCGCCAACATTTGAAGAGAAAATTGTTGCTAACGTTGAGATACGTGAAACATTCAAGATCAGCAAGGTTGGTACAATTGCAGGTTGTATGGTACTTGATGGTAAAATTACCCGTAACAGTAAAATACGTATCATTCGCGAGGGTGTGGTAATTTACACCGGCGAACTGGCTTCATTAAAACGCTTTAAAGACGATGTTAAGGAAGTTAACGCTAACTACGAGTGCGGTTTAAATATCCAGAACTTTAACAACATTGAAGTAGGCGACATTGTTGAAGCTTACGAGAATGTTGAAGTAAAAAGGAAGTTATAATAGTCAGTTGCAAACTGACTGTATCCGGGGTTTCAGTTATAAACTGAAACCAGTAAGGGAGTAAAAAAGAAAAGGCTGATCCATTTGGATCAGCCTTTTCTTTTTACCACTGGCTTAAGTCTGTGACTTAAGCCTACAGATAAAAGGAAGTTTGCAACTTCCCTACAACCTTAATTCCTACATTATTTCATAAAAATATCCAATAATAATTTTGTTAATTACGAAACTTTCGTAGATTTACGAATATATAGTAATTGTCATGGAAAAATTATCTCAACAGGAAGAAGAAACAATGCTGATAGCCTGGAAACTGAACCAGGGTTTCATTAAAGACTTCTTAGATGAAATGCCTGACCCCAAGCCTCCCTATACCACACTTGCCTCTACTATAAAAAACCTGGAGAAGAAAGGTTTCCTAAAGAGTGAGAAGCTGGCTAACTCCTATAGATACGCTCCGCTTATTGAAGCTGAAGAGTATAAAAAGAAATTTATGAAAGGCTTCGTGGTTGATTATTTTAAAAACTCATACAAGGAACTGGTAGAATTTTTCGCCAAAGAAGAGCAGATAAGTGCCGACGAACTAAAGGAGATCATTAACCTGATTGAAAAACGTAAATCAAAATAGCCATGCCACATCTGATAGTTTATTTATTGAAAGCAAATGCCGCGCTTTGCCTTTTCTACCTGGCCTATCGTTTCTTATTAAGGCGGTTAACCTTCTATTACCTCAACAGGTTCTTCCTGGTTTTCGGGATCATGTTTTCGGCAACCTATCCTTTTATTGATCTTTCTGCTTTGTTTGCTAAACACGAGGTTTTAAGCAGGCAACTTGTGGTAATAGTGCCCAATTGGCAAGCCATTGCACCCGCAACCATACCTCAGCCCAGTACTTTTTTTTATTGGCAAATTCCTGTTATTCTTTTTTGGATGGGTGTTGTGCTGATGGCTATCCGTTTGGCAATTCAGTTCATCTCTTTATATAAAATACATAAAAACTCAAATGCCGCTGAGTACGAGGGGCATCCGTTCCGCAAAGTAAATAACGATATCGGTCCATTTTCATTTTGGCAGGCAATTTATTTAAACCCCGACAAACATGAGAACCAGGAACTACAGGCCATTATTGAACATGAAAAAATACACGTAGCGCAATGGCATACACTGGATGTATTAATGGCTGAACTGAGTGCCATATTCTATTGGTTTAACCCCGGCGTGTGGTTCATGAAACAGGCCATAAAGGAGAACCTGGAATTTATAACAGACCGTAAAATACTGCAAGGCGGTATCGACGAAAAGAGTTATCAATATAGTTTACTAAGCGTAAGTAATTTAAAACCAAGCACGGCAATGGTAAATGATTTCAATTTTTCGAGTATTAGAAAACGGATCCTGATGATGAATAAGAAACGATCTTCGAAGGTACAAGTAAGCAGGTACGTTGTATTGTTGCCGTTGGTAGTTATCCTGACATTGGTATTTACCATCTCAAAGGCCGAATTAACACCCAAAAGTATTTCAGCGTTTGTAAAAAGGATTATGCCAAAAGCTATGGTTAGCAATGCCGATCAACATCCTGCATCGCCAGTTATAGATACTCAAAATCAAGTTTCTTCTGCTGTTGCTACAGGGCATAAACTTAAAAAAGCGGATACAGTTTCAGTAAAGAGCGATAAAAAGGACGTAACAATAAATGTGTCTGAAGCAGACGTTGCTGCTGCTAAAGACCATTTGATCACATTATATAATGAACATAAACCTATATCAAGTTCAGATATTTTATCATATGTTTTAAAAGCGACTAATATCAAACAACCCTCAGCAGGTGACAATATAGATATGAAAGACGCTTTATATGTATTTGTTAATGGTAAGGATCTCATATATGCCGATTCTCGCGCGACGGTATCAGGAATCAGTCCATCAAAAATAGATTCTGTAACAATACTAAATAGTAGTGACGCAATTGCTTTATACGGTTACCGGGCCAAAAATGGGGCGGTAGTTATAAAATTAAAGCTAGGTAATGTAGGTGATGTTTGGGGATTAGGTGAGGCTACAGAACCTATAACTTCTGACAGGAAAACTTTCTTTGGTGGCGATGTTACACAAAGGGTTACAACCAGCCCGTTTGGCACCTATTCTCCACCACCTGCAGCTTTTTATCCTGCGGGTGATAAAATGAACCAGGCAGCGGTATCGGTTGTCGGCACGGCCCTGTATGCCCCAACAACTGATGGTGCAGGCGCGGATGTTAACAGCAGCCAGGAGATCAATTATGCAATTATCCCCGATGGGATAGAAAAAAGTGATTTTAAAGAGGTGATAAAATTATTTAAGGATAATGGGTTTGAATTGAATATTAACAAAGAGTATAAAGGCAACGCTGTTGATATGCTCAAGATCTCCCTGACCAGTAAGGACAAAACCGCAATGTCGGCAACTTACCGTGTTAAGGAACTGATGGATTCGCATTATTATATAAACATCAGGGTAAATAAGGTTACTAACCAATTGAATATTCAATCTGTAAAGGGGAATTAGAGAGTGTTCGGAAGATTAGAGAAAGGGTCATCCTGGCACTCGAAGCATATGGGCAATGGCCTTTACGCTTACCTTCGAGTACCTCAGGATGATCCCACGCTCAATATATAATAGAAAGAAATTTTCCGAACATTTAAGACTCCAGACGGCTATTTATTACCTATCGTTTAAACAATTCATTTATCTCAGCATAAGGCTTGGCATCATTTGCAAAAGTAAACGTGCCTTTCTGCATGATCTCTTCCGCTCCGCGAAAAAAAGCACCATAAGCTGCACGTAATAATGCCGAGCCTACGCTTACCCGCTTAACGCCGATATCCTCAAGCATATTTAGTGTGATGGTACTACCAGGCATGCCCATAATTACATTAACCGGGCGCGGAGATACCGCCTTTACTACAGTTTCCATATCCTTCAGCGTTTTTAAACCGGGCGCGAATAATACATCTGCACCAGCATCGGCAAATGCTTCTAAACGGTGTATAGTGTCCTTCAGGTCGATCTTGCCATGAAGTAGGTTCTCAGCCCTGGCGGTTAGCGTAAAAGGATAAGGAAGGCTATGTGCAGCTTGTACCGCAGCTTTTACCCGTTCAACAGCGTGTTCAAATGAATAGATGGGATCATTGGGGTTTCCGGTAGCATCTTCAATAGAGCCTCCTGCGAGGCCAGCCTTTGCGGCGAGCAGAATAGTTTCGGTACAGGCTTCAGGGCTATCGCCGTAACCATTTTCCAGATCAGCCGACACTGGCAGATTTGTTGCGTTTATAATGTCTTTTGCGTTTTGCAGCGCTTCATCACGACTTATATCGCCCAAGCCATCGGGTTTGCCAAGCGAATAAGCGAGGCCCGCGCTGGTGGTTGCCAATGCCTTAAAGCCCAATATTTCAAATATTTTAGCAGAACCCGCGTCCCATGGGTTTGGAACAACAAAAATACCTGTGCACTGGTGAAGTTCCCTGAAAGTTTTGGCCCTCGCTTGTAATGACTGGTTGGCTGATGTGCTCATGTTTTAGATTTTTAACATCAAAAATAAAATATAACGGACTGATAATAACATGCCATTAAACAAAAAAAGACCGGCTTAAACTACCGGTCTTTTTGCATTATCTTTTTGGATGTTGTTTGTGCCAATGATGTTTTTTATGCTTGTGATGGTGATGGGTTTGCGCGTTTACTGCTGTATAGCTAAACATAGCTACCATTGCAATTGCTAATACTTTTATAAATTTCATAAATTTTGTTTTTTGTTTCCCAAATCTAACGACACGAAATAACAATTGTTATACATGAACTAATTTGTTACAAAATTCAACAGTTATTCATTTAACAAACCAACTACTAATTTTTTCCATTGCGGCCCTGATAATCCGGCCCGGGCTGTTAAGGCTATAATGGTATTACGTATGCTATCGTATATGTTGGTATCGTGATTGTTGGGCGTTTCATTGCGGCCATGCACAGCAGCGCTCACATGGTTTAAATAACGCTCAACAATAAATGTACTGGTAGAGTTATGACTGAAAAAATGCGCTGTTGCTTTTTCGGGATGACGCGGATTGGCAACCGGGCGCACCGTAATGGCAATAAATTCATTTTCGGCGTGGGCATCTTCAACATCTTCTATCTTTTCTATTTGTACCCACTCCAAACCATCGCCCGCTATTGAGCCCGGTGCAGGCAGATTAATATAAAAGTGATCGCCTTTTTCAACTATCTTATATTCATCGTTTCCCTGCGCATCGGTAACAGTAAATTTCGATGACCCCGCGCCACTGAATTGATGCCAGTTAGATACATCCTTTAACCTGCTTTTTGCTAACAGAAATAATTCATGCGCCTGCCTGCGGGTATCGCAATCAACAAAATGTATTACATCGGTTTGTTCACCTTCACGTTGAGCCGGGATCTGGGCTGATGCGTCGTTCTCCATAATAGATCGGATTTTATTAAGCTAACAACTGTGTATTGTTTCAGTTTTACTTAATGTTAGGTGAACAGATCAATTATACGTCAAATAAACTGCGTTTAACGCCCATTTCAAGCCCTCTGAGTTCTGCAAGCCCTTTCAGCCTGCCGATTGCTGAATAACCGTGATACGTGTTGTACCTGAAATCATCCAGCAGTTTATGCCCATGATCGGGCCGCATAGGTATAGCAATATCTTCACGACCACTGTCAGCACGTTTTTTTTGTTCGAGGATGATATTTTTCATCACCGCGTACATATCTGTGCTGCCGTTTAGGTGTTCGTCCTCATAAAAGCTTCCATCAGCCTCGCGCCTTACATTGCGTAAATGCAGGAAGTGAAAATTAGTGCCCAGGCGTTCAACAATGCCAGGCAGGTCATTATCAGGCCTCGCACCCAATGAACCAGTACAAAAAGTTAATCCATTGCTTGGCGAAGGGCAATAACTCACCACATCATGCAGATCAGCTTCTGTAGAAACCACCCTTGGCAAACCCAAAATAGGAAAAGGCGGATCGTCGGGGTGGATACACATTTTTACACCGGCTTCCTCGGCCGCCGGTATAATGCCTTGAAGAAAATAAGCCAGGTTATCTTTTAATGCTTTGGCATCAGTTTGATCATAGCGCTGCAAATAACTATTAAACTCTTCAATGGTGAGGGTTTTATTAGTCCCCGGCAAACCGGCTAGCAGGTTATTGATCAATTGTTGTTTTTCATCTGCACTTAAAGCATCCAGAAATGCTTTTGCCTTTTGCTGCTGATCGGCGGTATAAGTTGTATAAGCGCCGGCGCGTTCCAGAACATACAGATCAAAAGCCGCCAATGCCCACACATCATATCGTAAGGCCGATGCATTATTAGGCAGGCGATAATCCAGATCGGTACGTGTCCAGTCAAGTACAGGCATAAAATTGTAGCAAACTGTTTTTATATCAGCTTTAGCTAAATTTTTCAAGCTTTTAATATATAAATCGATGTATTTATCACGATTAGTACCCGCAGTTTTGATACTTTCATGAATATTTACGCTTTCAACAACGCTCCAATCCAGTCCGGCGGCATTAATAATGGCTTTACGGGTGTTGATTTCGTCAAGAGTCCACTCGTCGCCAACAGGAATATGGTGCAATGCGGTTACTACACCGGTAGCGCCGGTTTGACGAACAGATTGTAAGGTAACGGGGTCCTGAGGCCCAAACCAGCGGAAAGTTTGTGTTAAGTTGCTAAGCATATGGCATTTAAATTGGACTGCTAAAATAAAGTCTATTTGTATAAAAACAGGGGTTTGCAGCAATAAAAATGGCTTTTTTATTTTTTTTAAAATAGTACTTGCGTAAATATAAAATCTGCTTATATTTGCAAACCCAAAACGGAGTGGTAGTTCAGCTGGTTAGAATACATGCCTGTCACGCATGGGGTCGCGGGTTCGAGTCCCGTCCATTCCGCCAAATATGTTATCAAAAACATCAAAAAGGCCTTTAATCGATGATTAAGGGTCTTTTTCGTTTCAGGACTTTACCAAAACTCGCATAAAAACACCTAATTCCATTGCGTCATTCATTGCGTCTTTTTAAAACTAAAAAAAGACGCAATGGAAATGGTGTAAAGAATTGTAAATGAGCATGTCCAGCGAGTGGACATCTTGTTTAAATGATGCTCTAAACCGACATTTGTTTAACCTTTAAATGTTAGTTTATGTTAGAAAAAAGCTTCGGACTACTTTTTTATTTAAAACAGTCCAAAAATCAAAAAAAAGGCCCTCTTTACATTTACCTCAAAATCACCATTGACGGTAAGTCAGTAGAACTATCTTCCAAGAGGAAGTGCGACCCGTCAAAATGGAGTACAGCGGCTGCAAGAGCAATTGGCAGCAAAGAAGAAATCAGGGAATTGAACCGTTTCCTTGACGCATTAGAATTACAAATTTTCCAGGCCAAACGGACTTTGATCGAGACAGATCAGGACGTTTCGGCGCCAGCCATCAAAGATATCATCACCGGAAATGTAGCTGAACGAAAAAAAATACTGGAAGTATTTCAGGAACATAATCAACAGATGGGAGCTTTAGTTGGTGTTGACTTCGCGGCAAGTACGATGCAGCGCTATAATATTTCCTACAATCACACGCGTGATTTTATCAAGTGGAAATATGGAACTGATGATCGTGATATCCGGGACCTGGATCATGAATTTATTTCGCAATATGCTTTTTGGTTAAAGACGGTCAGGAAATGTGATCACAACACTACGATGAAATACCTGGTAAATTTTAAGAAAGTGGTGCTAATCTGTGTTAAAAATAAATGGTTGCCGGGAGACCCGTTCTCAAATTTTAAACTGACCAGGAAAACACTGGAAAGGACGGCGCTATCAAATGATGAATTGAGCCGTATAGCTGAAAAGAAATTCGACAACGTCAGGCTGAGCAATGTGCGGGATATTTTCCTGTTCAGTTGTTATACGGGCCTGGCTTACGTTGACGTAAAAAATCTAAAGCGAGGGGATATTCAAATAGGGGTTGACGGGAAGCAGTGGATATTTATTAACCGGCAAAAAACGAATGCCTTGTCGAGAATTCCCTTGCTAAAAGAGGCGATGGATATTGTCAGGAAGTACGATCTTCATCCGAAGTGTGTGGTAAATGATGTCGTATTGCCGGTGCTGACAAATCAGAAAATGAATTCTTATCTTAAGGAGATAGCGGATTGCTGTGGGATTAAAGCTGAGCTCACCTACCATATCGCCAGGCATACGTTTGCAACAACCGTGACCCTGAGCAATGGCGTGCCGATTGAGACTGTCTCGAAAATGTTGGGACATGCTACGATCAAGCAAACCCAGCATTATGCAAAAACGCTTGATCAAAAGGTCAGTGAAGATATGACCAGGCTTAGCAAGAAATTGAATAGAAAGAACATGTCTGTGTGACGAATGAAGAAACCCTTAGTAAGTCTTATCTTACTCTTGGCTTCCTTATATTTTGTTAAGTAAAATGTGATAGAGGGCTACATTGAAAATAACGGGAAGCTGGATCCCATTATCAGGACCAATTCCGAACAGGACGCAGGCGCCGGCGGAATTTATGCAACCGCAGCTGACATGAGCAAATGGATACTGATGCAGTTGAATGGCGGCAAATACGGCTCAGGCCTGACGCAGCAATTGTTCACACAGCGCTCGCAGGATATGATGTGGACGCCGGAAATATTTCTTCCGGTATCCACATCAGACTATTATCAAAGTCATTTCGGTGCTTATGGTTTAGGCTGGTTTTTGAATGATGCCAGAGGCTATAAGATCGTCTCGCACACGGGACAGGACGATGGGATGATCTCAGAGGTATTGCTCATCCCGGAGCTTCATACCGGGATCACTGTCCTGACCAACAGGGATGGCGGCGGAGCCGTACGGGCGGTTATTGATCAGTTAAGTGATTACTTTCTGGGTGTGAAGGGAATTGACCGCATTGCCTACAGGAAGAGCAGGGTCGATGCCAATCAAAGCGCCAATTCAGCGGCCGCTAATCCGATCAGCAAAAGTAAGCGCTGGCAAACCAATCCCACCCAGCAGGATGAATAAGCTGAAGGGCATCTATGCAGACAATTGGTTCGGCCGGGTAACATTGTATTCCAGGAATGAGAAATTCTACTTCAGATCGAAGAGGTCTTCACAACTGTGCGGCGAGGTGGTTTCCTATCAAAAGGATACTTTGCTGATCAAATGGAACAAGCGCAATTTGCAGGCGGATGCACAAATTATCCTTGATAAGGATGGGAAGGAGTTTACCTTGCACAAGGCTTTACCAGAAACATCGTCAGCCTTCGACTTTGAAGATCTCCATTTTGTGAAACGACCCCATTAATACAATATCTGTATAGTACTACCCATAAAGCGATCATAGGTCGGTTCATAAAGAATATAGCCCAAATCCGACAACTGGCCGATACATTTGTGATAGGTGGTTATGCTGGCAATGTGTGCGTTTTGCATTAGTACTTTTCGAGATATTTTTACCTGCTTTTGAAAACCGCCTTGTTGCCATAACATTAATAACGCCATATATAAGCTGATATGCCAGACGCTTATTCTGGAGTCAGCAGTTATCTTAAAATATAGCTGTAAAATCTCATCCGGCTTCATCTCTCCTTACCTTGTTTACCGGCCAGCATGTTCTGAATATCTGCGAGGTTATAAAAATGAATACCACCCACTTTCTGGGACTTCAGCTTTCCGCTGATCCTCATATTTTGTATGGTAGCCGTAGATATTTTTAACATTTTGCGTACATCGCTGCAACGCAGCCATTCTTTTTCCGTTGTCTTTTTGGTGTCGAGTAACAGGCGTATGTCGTTGAGTAAGGCAATGCGAAAAGCATCCAGATCACTCTTGGTTATGATGTCTATGTCCATAATAATGAATTGAATTAATGTTCCCGGAATGGGCGATAATGATCGTGATGACAGGAAATGAGCCGTAGACGGCAGTAGCCTCACCGCAATTTTAAGCAACAAAAAATCCCTGCCGCTACACGACAGGGATCAGCGGGGCAAGCCCCGTATCAATAAGATGATCTTTTAATAAAAGCGCTGAAGCGGCGACCTGCGCATATATTCATTGAAGCGCATCTGGTATTCCCGTTCCATGCGAAGTCGTTTACTTATTACGGCGCAGCGCCAAAAACACAACACCCAGGCACTGAGCGCGACGCCGATACAGGTGAAAGTTTCTTTCTGTCCTTCTGTCATCGAAAATATCCAGACCTTTTGCAGTTTTTCAGACGCTTTGCTGTGATGTTTTCCCTGGCCTCCCAGGGCGCCGAACATGGCAAACGTGGAAACGATGATGGTCAATAAAAAGTTACGGCGAATGGCTTTCATATCGTAAATACTGTAGTTAAAGATACTAATTTAATTAGCAGGATCCAAGCAAATGGTCAGTTTAATTCGATTAATTGGTTATGTTTCCTGGCTTCCAGTACGTATTCACGTATAGCATCAACGATATCGGATTCCGGAATTCCCTGCAGGGTTACAACCGGCAATTCTGGGTCGGTACTCTTCAGCGTCAGGTTCATGATACGGAAAAGCCGCATGAACAGCGGCTGGGTAATGATAAAATCCTTCATGCGAAAAAGTTCTACCTGATCTGTCCGCCGAAAAAACAGTCCCTTGCTCACCCGCAGTATTTCGCTGGTCAACAGGTATCGGAAGCTTCGGATGCGAAGGAATCGGTACCATGCTACGGCGATCAGGACAATCGCCGGCAATAGGAACAGCGGCGCAAGCCACCAGGCCAGTGCCAAGAAAGCAAGTCCAACCAATATCAGGGGCAGCGACCTGGCGAAGGCGTAAATGGCTGCGGGCCGTAGCGATATTTCATTGTGTGGCGTCATGTTTCAATTGATCTAAAAAAGAGTTAAAAATTTTGGGTTTAACTGTTCGGCAGCCGGTACGGATCGACGCGGTTTTCTCGAACACGCTGAGTGAAAGACTATTTGGCGGAAGCTGGTAGCAGATGCGGTTGAGGCAGATGCGGATCATGCCTGCATGATTGCGGAAGGTCACTTTTTTTCCCGCCAGTCCTGCGGCGACCCGGATATCCGCCAGTACGCCTAATAGCTCATTGCCGAACACCAACGTGTATTTCTGTTTCTGGAAATGTGACCGGATCCAATTGAGCTGGCCGTCATGGGGCAGGTTGCCGATGGCCACGCAGGTGATTCCTTTCAGTAAGGGGTAACGGTGCATGTTCAGAGTCAGGTATGCGATCGCCTCCATCGCAGAATGGGTGATGATGACCTGGCTGGACAGGTGATCTCCGGCAATCCAGAGATGCCGTGTAGTCGGAATGCGATGGGCGCAGGGCGTAAACTCCTCAAAGTTCCCGCCGTAATTAAACAGGAGTTCCCCGGTTTGGAAGAACTCTTGAATCGATAACGGTACACCGAGACCGGTCAGCAAAGCATTCATCAGCGTCCCGGGTGGTGATGCCGGTCGTTTTCTGCAAAGCGGGTGGCCTCCTGCCGCTGATCCTGCATATCCTGTAACGCGGAACGGAAGCCCGGGCTTTCCTCACGTGCTTTGGCTTCATCCCGCTCTTTTCCATACAATGCCCGCAAACCTTTGTACAGCACATAGGAAAGTCCGCCATCGGCAACAATGGAAGCGATGAGCATCAGGCGGTCGGCGCGTATACCGTTGACGTCCTTACCGGAAAACTGGAGGGTGGTGCCATCGGCGATCTTTACTTCCTTTCCCTTCCGGTAGTTTTCTTTCTGAGCAGCGGTAAGAAACTCGCTGTTCACCATATCCGGTGCGATGATTTTCTCGGTATCAGAAACGATAAACTCCCTGGTTTCGGCGTCGTATTCCACGAGCAGCTCCTTTTCTTTTCCTTTGCCGTCTTTGATCTTCTTCCAGAGCATTTGCACCTCGCCGTTCTCCAGTTCATGCGCTTCATTGGGGTCAAGGAAGTCGGGCGTTACCGGGCGCTTGTAGATCGGATGGATGAGCAGGTCTACTTTACTCTGTTCGTTCCGGCGCAGGGATATTTTGGCATCGATGGCAGCAATTTTGATATTTTCAGCCTCCAGATTTTTAAGGTGCTGCATTTCGGTACGCCTTCCGCTGAGCAGCGCGCCGAGGTCTTCCTCATTTAGCAATAACTGGCCTCTTGAGGCCAGTCCGATGGTTTCGAGATCTGCCATCGGCAGCTCGTGTTCCAGAAAAGTTTTAACTTTCATTATCTTCCAATTTTGTAGGTCTGTTCATTTTCAACGGCGATTTCCGGCGCGGCATCGTGTTGGGTTCCGTGAGCAATGCCCTGTTCCTTTTGTTTTGCTACCGGGTTATCCCGCGCCCCGACCAGGTTGGTGTAAAGATTGTCATCCGTCTTTACTTTGAACTTTTCCCGGGTGTCTTCTTTCTCTATGGTGAGCGTCTTCCCTTTTTTGTCAACGACATGGTAGGTGGTGTCGTTATAGGCGACGGCATCCCCTTTTTTCAGGCCTTTGGATGGCGCGGAAACTTTTTCCGGATCCTGGCTGCGGCTTTGTTCCTGGTTCCGGTTATGTCCGAGCAGCAGCGAAGTCATTTTCTGTACGTCGGCCGCCGCGCGGAACATTTCGAAAGGCGTGTCTTTCAGCATTTTCGCCCATCCGCCGCTGTAATTGGCATGGTGGGGGAAATGATTGCCGATCTTGAGTTCTGCGCCGACCAGCATGGCAGTCAGCGCCGCACGAAATTCCTCTTTGCCGTATTCCATGGAACCGAATTTCCCCTCCATGCTGCGGATCTGGCGGCTTTCATGCCCTGACCAGTGCGCCAGCTGGTGGATCGCGGCCTGGTAATATTTGGTTTCATTTTCGAACTGCTCTTTTTCGGGCATGAATATGGCATCGCGCTGTTTGTCGTAATAGGCCTGTTCGCCGCCGTGGATGATGACCGCGCCGCTGTCTGCGATCAGTTTCTCTGCCCTTTCATTGGGCGATAACTTTTCAGCGGCGTTTTGTTTTTCCAGGAAATCACCGAGTGGCGGAAAGTCTTTCAGCTGGGCGACATTGAAAAGAAAGCCCACGCCTTTTTGCGGCTTATCGAATTCCACGGTGCGTGTTTGCGTCTTCCCGGCATCGTCCTTGATCTTGCCGCCGTCCGCAGCGCGGATCGCTTCGATGTCGGACTTTTTAGGGAAATTGATGAGCGTTCCCTTTTCTCCCTTTTGTACGGGATGCTTATGGTAACCCGCTTCGTTGGCGCTTGCCCATCGCGGGTCATCGTATTTCTGCAGGTGAAGGTTCAGGGCGTTAAGGACGCTATAGCCTTTGCCGGAAAAAGGGTTGACCGGCTTGATAAAGGCAGGAATGCCGTTGTCTTTTAACGGCTTTTGTAAGGCCGATGTGCCTTCTTTAAGTTCAGCGGCCAGTTTGACTGCAACCTGCTCGAACAGTGGTTTGAAATTTTTACTCATGGTTTCTGATTAGCATTTGGTATAAAAATTTGACAGGGTCGATATAATGATGCTGATAGACCAGGGAGAAATGCAGGTGTTCACCGGTTACCCTGCCCGTGGCCCCGGTGATGGCTATCGGTTCGCCTGCGGCAATGGGTTCGCCTTTCCCGACCAGTATCCTGCTGAGATGACTGTAAATGGAGGTTAAGCTATCATGCCGGAGACGGATATAATTACCCAGGTAATTTTCATAGCCTATTTTCTCCACTTCACCATCGGCGATTGCAAATACAGTATCGTGGCGGGCTCGCAGATCGATGCCATAATGAAAGCTGTATTCCCGTGTCAGTGGGTGGATGCGGAATCCATATCCTGAATTAAGATGGAGGTGTCGCAGGGGCAGGCAGATCAGGCAGCCGAGCAGCATGCTTTTCATCTCGCGTAGGCAAAATGCTGCTTGATCTCCAGCTGGCTTTCTACGGAGCGCAGCGTGCGGTTCCAGATGTCCGGATTGGCGGCGGCAATCTCCAGCGCATGCAACAGGTCGGTGCTGCGGCCCATTTTTTGGAGCAGGTCGATCTTGTATAAGTCCTTGTAGTCTTCCAGGCTGACCGATTCCCCGGTGTTTTTGATGGCCGCCATGTGATCGGTGTTCCGCAGTTGCAGGAGTTCGTAAGGTTCATAGATCGCTTCGCCGCCTTTCGGAAAGCTCATGTAGACTTTGTTGGCGGTATCGATATAGGTCAGCACGCCGACCTCCCCTTTGTAGGGATCAAGCGGCTTTTCGAGGTCCGGCCGCACAATGGCGAGCGTACCGTACAGTTCGTTATTGTTCATGGCTATTATTTTTATCAGGTGGGTTTCGGTACTTTAAAGCGGCCAACGAGTGATTCGATCTCCTGGCTGATCCGGAAGAAATTCTTCCGGAGCGTTTCCTCTCTTTTTCCCCCGAAGTCATAGTAAGACGGCAAAGGGCGGTAAGCTTTTTCTTCCCGTTTTATCTCTTCCAGATCGAGGTTAATGCGGCAGTTGATTGCTGATGTTTCAAATTGTCCCGAGTATTTCTCCTGGACATCAGCAGCGATGACCCCCACCATTTCGCCCGCGTTCAGCGAGGCGATCTTCCCGGCGGGGATCAGCACTTCCAGTTTTTCGTTCAGCGAGGTCGATGTTTTGTTGCGGTCAATGGATAGTCCTTCTCCCAACTGTTTGGATTTCCCGAACAGGCGTTCAAGCCATTCGAGGGTTTCCTTATTGCGTACGGCGCCGGAGAGTACATTACCGATCACGGAAATAATGGTGGCGGCGGTTTCCTTACCATATTGCATATTGAACTGCGGCAGTTCCTGCAGCCCCATGAGCACGGCAACCTTATTGCTCCGGGCGGTAGCGATCAGGTTTTCGACCTTGTGGACGAATAGCGTGGGCACCTCGTCGATGATCAGGGCTGATGGCAGGTTCCCTTTGGTATTAATGAGCTTGGTCAGACGGTTGATGACGATGGAATAACAGGCCGAATTGATGTTCTGCGTGTTGGGATCGTTCGCCAGCACCAGCATTCCCGGCTTTTCTTTGTCGGATATCTTCAGGTTGAAATCATTCCCTCCGAACACCCAAAAAGTCTCTTTGGTGGCCAGGCGGCTGATAAATATTTTCAGGGTGCCGATCTGCCCTTCCAGCTGGTCGAATGCCTTGGCGTTGTAGGCGGTCATGAAGGGGGACAGCAGGGATTTGAGTTCCGGTTCGGAGATCAGCGCGTTGAAAATTTCCTCATAAGAGCGGTTCAGTAAGGCTAGCGCATGCGGAAAACTGCAATAGCGGCCGTCCTCGAATTTGCTGAGGAAGTAGATGCAGGATGCCAGAAAATTGATCGCCGACTGCGTGAAAAACTGGTCGCTTCCGCCGGAGCGGTCCCCTTTTTTCAGGGCTTCCACAAGGGCTTCGGCTGTCTCTGCCGCATCAGCGAGGGAACGGATATATTCCGCCCGCCAGGGGTTGATGCGCCGGCTCTTTTCGGGTTGGTCGAGGTTGAGCACGTGAAAGGCGAAATCCTTGAGTTTCCCCTGTTGTTTGGCCAGCAGGTAATGATAATAGGCGATATGGCCCAGGTCGGGAAACTTAAAATCGTAGAGGCATACCGCGAACTCTTTAGCGATGAGCTGACGGATAAAAGGATTGACGATACTGAAGCTCTTGCCCGAACCGGGTGTCCCGATGACGATGGTGCCACGAAATACATTACAAATATTTATCCAGCCGGGCCGCACGCGCTTCTGAAAATAAAAGAGCATGGGAATGTTCACAGAATACGGCGTTTCCACCTTTCTGACCTGCTGCATAAAGCTTTCCGCTTCCACATTCCATTTATCTTTCCCCAGGCCGGAACGGATGAGCTTGGAGATATTGTCCATGGAAAGGCTGATCATCAGCGCACCGAAGAAGGAGGACGCCATATAGAATAAGTCAAACCAGGTCGTATAAGGCAGTACCAGCGATGACGCGCGCCCATAGTACAGCATACTTCCGAAGAAAAGACAAAGACCGAGTGCGAGCGGATATACGATGTGCTTCTTCGGGTCAAGGTCTTTTTCTTTTTTTGCCAGTGTTCCGATAGCTACGAGGCAGATCAGCAGGAATGTGAACAGCTTGCTGTAAATGAGCTGACGGTAGATCAATATATGAGCGACCCGGCTGAGGGGGACAGCAAAAAAGCCCCATAAAGGGGCTTTCAGATAGATAAAAACGGCGGCTTCCAGGGCAATGGATAAATAAATGGCGCATTGCAAAAAGCCGTGCAGCTTTTGCTGCTCGCGGGTTTCTTCCATGAAAATTCTGATTAATAGCGTTAAGGTCTCAGGCGATCGACTGTCGCTATCGTATCATGGATAGCACCGCCGTGAGAGAACAGGGCCAGGCGTTCTAACACAAATCCGCGCCGGGTGCCCATAACAATGGAGTGGTAGCCGAACGGGATCACTTTGCCATGGGGCGCAAGTATGCGCCGAAGCTCGTCCTTCAACTGCCGGAAGGGGCTGCAGATCACGTCATTGTATAACTCCATGGATTTGCGGTAGGCATAAGGGGAGATCAAGGAGGACCGTATTGAACTGTCCCGTATGCCATTCCCTTAAAAACCGAAGGGCATCCAGGTGATAATCTGCGGGCATATTGCTGTCCATATCATTTCTGACCTCATCGACACTAAGCAGTGTTTTACCGGCGAAGGGATTGAGCACCCGGCCTTCACAATTTGCCTCCACCCATGCCCGTACCGGCGCCATCGAAAAGGTATAGCGATCCAGCGGACATCTCAATGTTCAAAAATTACCATCGACGTAAGAAATATTGATTTGTTTGTCTCAAGCACTTCCGACCCGTAAACAGGTCGCGATTGGTATCTTCACGCTTAATTTGGCAGGCTATCGGCATGCAGGATATCTTTATAAGGGATTATGAGTGTGAGTATCCGTCCGGATATTTGTTTTTCACTCAGCGTCGCGCTCAGTACTTTATTGCCGGGGAAAGTGAGCTTTTTAAAGACGAACACATTCCGGTAGGACCGGGCAAAAGAGTCATGGTTTTCGAGCACGAATACTGGCTTGAGCTCGACGGATTGCACGTTGGAGGCTTTGGTAACCTTCCGGTCATTAATCTGGAAGTGGAAGGCATCGATGTCGTACCGGAGATTCGTTTTGTTCCTGTAGCCGAGGTCGAGGAAAATATAATCATTGGTGGTGTAGACATGGTTCAGCCTGCCTTCCAGTCCGAAGCTTTTGACCTTTTCCAACTTTTTGCCTGGCGATCCTGCCAATATCCGCAGAGAGAGTGTTTTCAGTTGATTCTGCGATAGCGCGACACCGGAGACATCCAGCGGACGGGTATCGCCGGGCATGATCTCCACTTCGAGCGGGGCGCCGGACTGGGCGGGTAACACCAGATACTGGGCGATAAACTTTTCGCCGGCGATGGTCAGCACCGCACGGCTGAAATTTTTGACAGAGTCTTTCAGGCGGATTCGGAGCAGGTTGTTCAGCGGCAGGTCGCCTGCCAGCTGATTGGTGGAAATGTCAACATATTGGATCGGTTCCGGCGATACAAAATGCAGGGTAAGGTCTTCGGGCAGATGGACTGCGGGAATGGAGTCCTGTGCCATTGCTGCCGGAGAAGCCAGCAGCATCAGGTAAAAAAATAGTCGTTTCATATTGTAATTTTTAAGGTGTTTCGGTGAGCTTACCTGTTTCGTTCAGATTTTGAAAACTGTCGTGTTTCTGCGCGTTTTGCAGCGCATCGTTATCGATGAGATAGATGAATGTATTGTATTTTAGCTTTGCCTTATTTTTGCGGATCAGTTCCGTGATCGCAGTGGAGGTCGATTCGAACAGCTTACTTGCCGTGCTCATCACAAACTGGCTGCCGTTGCTGCTGCCGTCGATGGAGATCCCCTGCATGGTATTTCCGCTCAGGTTTTTGGTGAAATCCCGGAACGCGGATGATGGTACGTATAAGCCGGGTAAACCGTCCATATCGTAAACCGTCAACTTCACCGGTAAAATCTTTCCGGCGATCAGTATGGACTGGATAACCAGTGACACCCGTTGCTGTGAAAATCCGCTGATCAGTGCGTAAATGAGGGTTCCCTTCGGAACGTAATAGCCACCGGCCAAGATGCCGTCCAGCAAACGGAGGCGCAGACGTGAACCGGCATATCCCGTTTCATTCTCATCAATAATGGCTTTGATAAATTCTTCGTCATTCTGCGGGCGCACGGTATTGAAACCGGAATCGTCAGCCGTTGCTTTTTTGACCGGGAAAATAACTTCGGCGGCTCTCTCCCTAGCCTGTTTATCGGCGGCCTGCTTTTTCTGCTTTTCCGCTTTGTAAGCCGGATCATTTTCCCGGCTAATACTGTCCATATAGGCCATTTGTTGTTTAAAGAGTTCCATCGGTTCTTTTTCACGGGCATTCGGCGCCTGCGGAATTTGCTGATTAGGTTGTCGTTGCCGCATGGTACTCAGCGCTTTTGCCAAAGCCTGGTCGTCATTGGTGCCGCGAATAGCAGGCCGGGCAACCGGCACGGGGCTGTAGAAGCGCTGCTTCATGGCCTGGTTGATCGAGTCAAGTGTGCGGGTATCTTTGTCCGGATTCGTGTTTCTGTAAGCAGGGTCGCCGGATTTTTCCGTAGGAACTGCGTTGACGGCTGACATGCCATCCGCTTCCTTGTAAGTGTTCCGGTAGGCATCCAGCTTATCTGTCAGTTCTTTTTTCCGCACATCTGCGGAAACGTCCCCAACACTTCCGTTCAAGCCCGCCTGCTGTTTTACTTCTTTTTTCGGACTGGAAAAGCCGCTGCGGAAAGCATAAAAGAAAATGCAAAAGAATGGCAGGGCCACTAACGGAAGTATGTACTTCGGTTTTTTGAAATTGATCTTCATACGTTAATTAATTGATTCGTTGGTGAGCACTATTACCTTGGGTGCAGGTGATCCAGCCGTGTCAGCGCGTTATCGAGCGCAATACTGTCCGCTCGTGTCAGGTGTTTTTTCGCAGAAAGACTATCCACCTGGTGTTTCAGATAAAGTGTTGCCCTGATCCGGCCGGTCGTTTCCAATAGCTGGTTAAATCCCACCTGTAAGGTATTGACCGGCTGTGCCGTCATTTTTAAGGGCTTCTTTTCCTTTTGACGGAAAAGGGTAAAAGAAAACACTGCCGATATAAAGAGTGAGAGCACCATCCCATAAAAGAAGACCCGCGGATAACGTGCCATTACTTGTTTGGTCAGCATGCCGCCCCTATCAAAATAGCTGCCGAATTCTTTTCTCAGTTCGCTACACAGCGTATCCCTTGGATCGCGGTTAGAATGTATTTTTTTCCACATCAGAAAGGTCTTTATTTTCAAGTGTCTTCCAGTTACAGATGAGCACGCCATGGGGATTGTTATCTGATCGCGGGATATCTTTCAGGCTGCCTTCTGTGATGAGCGAACGGATCACTGTAGAGGTCCGCCGGTCGATTTTCAGTTTGCCGTAATAGCGGAAATAGCGGTTGGGCATGTCGATATAAATGGAATCCGTTTGCAGGGTCAGAACAGAACTGGAGGAGAGGATCGAGTTGAAAAAGCCTTTTTCTTTCAGGTCGTTGTACTGCTGCATACCCGATTCGTCCACGAGGTACATGGCTTTTTTGATCTGGTATTCCATATACTTGTCATCGGGCGTGAGGGAAAAGAACAAGGAATGGAATAGGTCGATATCTGCCCGGTATTCCGCAGGCCGGTTGGCCTGCATGTCTGTTTGCCGCGCCAGTATCGGCACGTTCTTGTCAAGCAGGTAGATGTTTTTCTGCGCATTGCTCACCAGGCGAAAGGCGTAACTGCAAACAATGCCGGTGATCAGCAGGGAGGTGATAAAGCTGCCTGCGGCAATGAATGTAGCGAGCCGGATCTTGGCTTCGATATTTTTAATGATCATAAAAATAAAAGTTTAGAGGGCCGCAACGGCTGCCTGCGGCCTTCGGGTTAAAGAGGTGTGGTTATAAGAAACTGCCCATGACCTTTCGGGTGGCACCTGCTACGACGCCGGCGGAGCGGCCGAAGGTGGAGGTGGCCGAACTGATGCCCGAGGTAGAGATGATCCAGGTGCTGATGCTGGGTACGGTGAACATACAAATGGCGCCGATCAGAAAAACGATAATCACGGTGCCGAAAGAAAGCACCCCGTTTCCGGCGAACCAGGCCATCTTTTCTAAATTGGCGGCCGTACCGTCCTTACCAACCAGTTCCTGATATTTACTGATCTCCGATGTCAGCGCGTACTCCTGCATCAGGCCGCAGATGTACATGATGAGGTAGCCGATGCCGGAGTAAAGGTTAACGGCAACAAAGCGGGCGATCCAGGTGCTGAAGCTATCCCGGAATGCCGGCAGTATGCTGACGGCAACGGCGAAAGGCCCCAAAATGACGAGGATGGATGAGTAGATCACCTGCAGCATGAAGATCACGTAGACGGCTATCCGCAGGATCCATATACCTGCCAGTTCCAGTAACTGGGTAAAAAGGAGCTGCATGCCAACAGTTAAGCGGTTCTTCAGCTCCAGCAGCGGCGAAACGACATCGCTGATGCCCTGTTTGACCGTGCTGGTAACGGAGTCCCAGGCCTGTCCGTACCAGGTATCACTTTCTTTTTCGGCCACATCAGTCTGTGCCTGAAACGTGTAGAGTGAGTTGGCGACCGCCAGCATGAGGTTGGCCCTTTCCAGCCGGAGATCGTCGACGCGGATCTGCTCGTCGTTATACATGACGTCAGTTTGCGCCTCTACGGTGTCAGTGGGGAAGGCAATCACTTTAACGAAGGTTCCCCACCAGAGGATGATCATGGCAAGGCCGAACGGCCTTAACAGGGGCATGATCTCCAGTTCTTTGTCCCCTACCATCATTTCGTAGCTCTTAATGGCAAAAAATATGATCATGAAGATGGCGGCGAGCGCTTTGGCATCTGTGATAAAGAGATCGAAATGGTTCCAGATGGAGCCTTTCAGGTCTTTGAGAAAGGCCATTACGCCATTTTCATAAACGCCGTCGCCTTGCAGGAACTCCAGCGTCTTGTTACCGGAGGCCGTGTCTATGGGCATGGGCGCTGTTGTCGTCTGGCCGAAACTGACCATAGCGGTCATGAGTAGCAGGGCCAAAAAAATCATTCTTTTTTTCATTGTAAATGCGCTAAAACTTTACTGGCGATCAATACATCGCTTTGCGGCGTCCAGTCTGGTACGCCGGTCTCGTAACTTTTGAGCTGTTGCTGCTGCTGGCCCATGCGAATGGTCGAGGCTGCCGCTGCGGTGCGTATGGCCCAGATGCCGCTCAACTTTTTATATTCCTGCAAGAGCCGATAATAGGCCATGATCCTTGCGCCGCGGTCCATATCAGTGGTGTGGGCGCCCTGTATGCGTTGCTTCAGCATGTCGAGCTGCTGTGTGTACCAGGCGTAAAGCCCTTCGCTGACCAGTTTTGCGCTGACCTGGGCGGATAAGCCGCCAAGAACGGAAGCTGCCGAATAATTGAGCACTGGTTTAAACTGGGCATTATAGTATAATATCCAAAGCGGATCGGCATCAGAAATAGTACCCGACTGATTGGCGATCTCCGATAAAGCAGTGTTCCTGACGGTATCAGATTGCAGCTTATATTTTCCGTCGATGCTATTCATCGAGCTGACGAAGGCCAGGCGTTGTGTTTGGGGGCCGGTGGCACTTAAGGGCCGCAGGTCCGTCTTATGATAATTTGGATAGAAGAGCCCCCAGGTCAGCCAGTAATACGGGTTAAGGTCGAGAAAACCTGCTTTCGGGGTAAATTTGTTCTGGTCCCATTGCTGATAGACCATGCGTTGCTGCTGGTAGCGCAGGCTCTGGTCATTGATCTCTGTTTGCGCAAGGCAATGCTGCAAGCAAAAAAATAACAGGGGAATAAAAAGGACTTTTTTCATTGTTTAAGATATTTAGCGTTTTGAATGATCTGCGTGACATACTGCCGGTCACGGTTGATATAGGCTGCGAAAGGGTTCAGGGAAGCTACCAGGCCGCGTTCTTTCGCCCAGTACATGGCGCGCCATGCGCCATAAGCCAGCCCGTCTATGATCTGCAGTTGCTGGGTGACCTTGCGTAATAATTCATCGCGGGCATTATAATCGGCAAGCACGTTGTCACCTTCTTTCAATATAAAAGAAGAAACATCCGTAACCAGCAGGACGGCATGCTGGCGCATTTCATCGGCGATGTGTGTGGCCACAAGCAATAAAGCGGGATCATCCTTGGCCATGTCCAATGCCTGACTGCTGTAGCCGGTAATATCGGAAACGATGGTTGCCATATATTTCATTTCAAGACCGTCTTTTAATGCTGAGTTGACGTTGGATAAAGCCTGGTAGATCATGGTCTGCGCCAGGACGACTGAGCCGGTGTTGGTGTTCAGGTCGTTCACATTGTTGTTGATCTTACCGAGATATTGCTCATGCGTGCTTTCTGCGCTGCTTCGTACGATACCATTTGCTGTTACTGCGACCAGGTGCTGTGGGTCGAGGACGACCTGCTGTGACCTAACGGACTGACAACCACAGGCAATTAGTATAATGACAAGAAATCTTTTCATTTCAGGTAGCGGGCGTTTTGAATAATGTTTTTGCCTAAAGACACATCAGTATCTATAAAATTCTGGAAAGGGTTGGCGGCGCGTAAGAGGGAAGCCAGGCTGGAATACTGCATCATGCTTATCATGTTCCCGGCCAGTTGCTGAATGTTGCTCAGTTGCAGGATCACGTAGTCGAAAAGTATTTTCCGGTCCGAGGCTTTCATCTGGTTAACATCGCCGTAAGCGAGTATCAGCCCGGTCACGTATCCCAGCAGGTCTTTGGCCTGCCCGGCAAACTGAAGTTCCGACTGGTAACCGATCGCGATCAGAGCGGGGTTCTTTTCGGCCAGTTCAATGATCTGCGATTGGTAGCTGACGATCTGGTTAACCATTGGTATCGCATAGATCCCGATATCCGCTGCGCTGATGGCCGTGCCCAAGGTGTTATAGCGTTGCTGTAAAGTGCGGTAGGTTTGTTTTAGCTTGTCCAGCAAAGTCAGATTGGCCTGTTCATTCGCCGTGGCGAGCGCCTGTTGATTACGGGCTTTTACCTGTAGTTTATTTTCCGCGATAGATTCATCTACCAACTGGTGGATACCGACGATATCCAGTGTGCTTTGCTGCGCGAGCACTCGTTCGGCAGCGGTTACTAACAGGAAGGGCAGGATAATAAATAAGCATTTCATAACGAAAGGATTTAATTGATTGGAAAGAACCGGCTGAGCACAGGAAATCGGTTGTTATTGTTTGAGGTACCTGGCGTTGTTGACCACTTCGTTGGCGATGCGGACATCCTCGTTCTGCCAGGTTGCCCAGGGGTTCAGACTGCGGAAAATGCCGTTTAGCTGCGCCCAGTACATGGCACGGTCCATACCGTAGGCGATGCCGCGCAGAATGCGCATTTCGGTCGCGATGTGGTTGAGCAATTTCCCCCTTTCGCCGGAATCCATCAGGTTGTTCGAACCCGATTTGAGGACAAAAGCGCTGACGTCGGCGGCGAGTGTTGTTGCACGGGTCTCGAAATCCCGGGCCCCCTGTTCAGCAAACAGAAGCAGTACGGGATCCGATTTGGCAAGTTTCAGGGATGCTTCCACATCGGTGACGATGTCGGTGCCACAGTTATAGATGTCTTTGATCGTCGTCAGGTTGTTGATCACCGAAGCCACCTGGCTGAGTCCCTGGTAGATTTTGCTTTGCAGGTTATTGACGATCACCAATTGGCTGCTGACAGCGAGTTGCCCTTTCTGGATGAGGTCGAGCTTGTTATTGGTGGTGTTCAGCTGTCCGTTGATCACCCCGGCATTTATGGCAATAGCGGCAGAAGTGGTCGGGTCGACCACGATTTCCTGGCAAAAGGCGGTTCGTGCCAGCAGGCATAACCCTAAAATGATTAGTGTTTTCATTCGTCGTAATTAAAAGGTGAGTTGTGCGCATTGATATGCGCTACGAATCGGCCGAGCGGCATTTTGCTCATTTTCATGTCAGCGACAAAACGGTCCAACGCCGAGGGGTAATCCCTGTAAAAACTCACATAGGTTTCTATGGCAGATTTTTCCGGTTTCTCCGTGGAGAAGGTCAGGTACTGTTCGAGAGACACTTCCACCCCATATACTTCGCCTGTTGCGCCGCGGCGGATATAAACTTCTTTAAAGCGGCCGCGGCCTTCGGTGTTATCCAGCTGGTTGATCGTGAATATTTTGCGCCGTTCTGTTTCGTTGATGGACAGCAGCGCGGAAATCTCGCTGTAATTATCCTTGAACTTGGTTTGGTCGAGCAGGCAAATCGTGTCGGAATTGTTGATGATGCTGTCTTTCACCACAGCATTTCCGATAATATCGCCGAGTTCCTGCGTGACTACGATCGCTTCTCCCCAGAACTTCCTGACGGTCTTGTACAGGTATAAAAGATAGCCGGCCATCAGGGGGCTGGCGATGGCTTTCCAGGCCTCCTCTACCACCAGGCATTTGCGGTGCGCGGAGCGGAAGCGCATTTTCTGGATGAATACATCCATAATGATCAGCGTAACGATGGGAAACAATACCCGGTTCTCTTTGATGGCATCAATTTCAAATACGATAAAGCGTTCCGTAAACAGCGACTGATCAGCCGGCTCATTCAAGATCTGGTCAAACTCACCCCCGCGGTAGAACTTTTTCAGTACGTAGCGGAACTCATCCACCTCAAAAGGGATTTGTTCTTCCTGGCGGATCTCGGGTATTTTCCAAAGTGCGAAGTCATAAAAACTATTAAAATTCAGCTGAGGGATCGGGTTTTTATATTTCCCCCTCAGCCTGCTAAGCCGTTCGCCATGTACGGTATCCAGGTACTTTTGCCGGTAAGCTGCCCGGAAGGGGCTGACCGGGTTATTGCCTTCGACAGGCGGAAAGGCAGTCAGTCCATCCATGAGCTGTTCGTCGGCACTGCTCAGTTCATCATCCAGCGGCTCTTCATCGGCAAGTTCGATTTCGAAACTCTCCAGGGGCAGGGTCCCGGATTCCGCCCTCATTTCAGCGAGCACTTTCTTTCGGATCGCCCAGCGTTCACTTTTGGAGAGTTCGGGTAATTTTTCCTGGTTAAAATACTGGCTGTAGTAGGCGCTGATCAAGTTGCTGATGACATCCCGTTCCACCTGGCTGAACGTTCCCTCGGCACCTTTCCATAACAGTCCGACCAGGGTGCTGAGAAAATCCTTCTTTTCAATATTGTATTCGTCTTCCCTGATCTGAAAGGGGTTCATGGTAATGGGTTTCTGATCGGTGTAAGTGATGTATTTGCCATGGTAGTAAGCACACAAGCCCGAATAAGAGTGGCCGGTGTCGACAATGACGATGTCCATATTGAACAGCATATACTGTTCGATCATGCTGTTCATAAAAAACGACTTTCCTGACCCGCTGGGTCCGAGTACGAATTTGTTACGGTTGTTGATCCGTCCGTTGCGCATCGGCAGGTCTGCCGGATCGATGGCCACCGGGATGCCCTGCCGGTCAGCGAAGCGAATCCTGAAGTCGGAGGGCTCATCTATTGGAAGGGATTCTTTGAAAAAAAAGCAAAGCGCCGCATCACAGGTCGTCAGAAACCAATCGTAGCTCCTGAGCTCCACCGCATTACCCGGCAATGCGCTGCGGAACAGCTCCAGTTGGTTATAGGCATTTTTGCTCGGGATGATCCCCAGTTGAAACAGGTTACTTTCCACAAAGTTGGCCGCTTTCTGCAAGGCTTCCTGCCCCGCAGCCACCATGATGTTAAAATGGCAATTGACGAGCAGCTGGTTCTCCCGGGCCACGTCGCTTAGCAGCAGATCAATATCTTCAACACAGAGCTGATTGGCGGGGTCAGGGATTCCCGCGTGTCTTTTCTTCTTTTGTTCCAGCTTTCGCAGCGTACCCACCTGGTTCGGAATTTCGATCAGCTGGTTGAACACCACCGCGTCACAGCCCGGAACTTTGAATAAAAAGGAAAGGAAGTCAACCGGGAACCCGCGCAGGCTTTCCTTTTCATTCAGCTCGATATGCGGGCTGACCTGGGCAGGCAGATCGATACTGTCGATATTGATCAGGCTGATGCTGCGTACCGCTTTGCTGCCGATCCTCACCTCGTTGTCGGTTGGCGACAGGTTGTTCAGGGTAACATATCCCCTGGAAAAGTCCATTGCCAGTAATTGCATCACCAGCAGGTTGATCTCCTGTTCCTTCAAAACAGCTGCCGCAGGCAGCAAATCCAATATTTTGGTGATGGCCTGCCGGAAATCCCGCAGCGCAGCAGGGTCGAACACATAAAATGCCCCTTTCTTTACCTGCCGGGTAATCGTGATATAGGTGCTGACTGTCAGACATTCCCGTCCTTCGAAATGAGCATTGTATTTCTGCTGCAGGTATTCTTCCGATGGTTTTCCCGAATAATTTGTGCGGCTGATGATATCCTGCTTTTGGAGGAAATACCCGTCGCCGAGAATCTTAATGATATTGATCAGCAGGCTATGAAATTCTTCATACCCGGCAGGATAAGCGGAATAGCGAATAACAGGGTTAACCATACGAATCACGACGGACAGTTCGCCGTTCGTTCCGATGAGCAGGTGGTGATCGCCGTTCTCGTCAATGCCCGCATAGGGTATCTTAAATATATTTTTTGCGGCCATACGTATTGATGAAAAGTGTGTGAGGATGCCTGGTCTTGCTGTGCAAGCCGGCTTTCTGTTTTTGAGCGGTGAACCACAGTCCTCCGACGACGCATGAAACAAGTACTATAGCCCCCAGCCACATGTTGATCAGCGACATGGTCAGCGCACCCAGTACCAGGCCGGCAAGCAGGGAGCCGATACCCCAGTAGATGAACTTGCCTTTAAAGCTTCTGAAAATAAGGGGCTTTTGAAGCCCCTTATAAACTGCATAATACCTTGCCATCAGGTGAGGCCGAAGAATGCTTTGATCACCAGCGCGGACACGACGAGAAATACACAGCTGCCGCCCCATCCCATCAACTCCTTGTTGATGTCCTGGTCGCCTGAATTCCATTTCGAATACACGCGGATGGCGCCGACGATGCCGACGATGCCGCCGATCACGAGGGTGATGTTGGTTACGGGATCGACATAGGTTTTGAGGGTAGAGGTAGCGGTGTTAAGGCCTGTGACACCATTTTGCGCAAAAGCGGCGGGAACGGTAAGTGCCAGCACGGCAGCCATCGCCCAAAGTTTTTTTGTTTTAGTAAACATTAAAAAAGGGAAAAAAGAATAGCGGAGACCTTTTACCGGCTACGAACGCAACCGCGGGTATGGAGTCAGGCGTTCAGATCACGACACGCCATTGCATTACGCCCTGTGGATAGCAGCTTAGCTGCAAAAAAATTGGAGAAGTTGTTGACGGGCATCTTTTATATCCGCCGGGAGGCGGATGTAAGCATAACAGAAGAAAGGTTTCAGATACCGAAAATCGCTTTCATAATGGCACCGGCCATCACCATAAATAAGGCAGCGAAGAACCATGCCGCTACATCGGCATCGATCCGCTCCTTTCCCATCTGCCAGTTGTAATAGATCCTGACTGCACCGCTGATCCCTAACAGGGCCGCGATCACGAGAGAAAAATCAAAGGCGGATAGAAAGTCGGATGACAGGTCTTGCTGCGCCTGCTGCAGTTCACTGATGCCGGGTTGTGCGAATGCGGCCACCGGCAGCAGGCAACAACTGATCATAAGGCAACGCCGCATGTTTCAATAGCTTACGGCTTTGCGATAGTCGACCACTTCTTCGCGGCAAAGGCTGAACAGTTGCTTCAGGTTTACGCCCCCGGATGCGGTCGTGGCTGAGCCCTGAACTTCTGCAACGGGCTCCGAAGTTGGTTTGATGACTTCCATGTGTTCTGAAAAACTGAGGATATGTTCATCGGTTTTCAGGGAGGTGCGACCGGAGCGCATCAGGTCCCATACAATGAGGGTGAGATAGTAAAGGCCGTAAATGACGGCGAGCCATGCAGCAAATTTGATCCATGTCATAAGTCTGTGTTTTGAATAAAGTGTTTGATTATTTGTTTAAGTTCCGGATTGTTTTCAAAAAGGATCTTGATAGAAAAGGCGACCAATTTGGTAACGTCGACATCGGTAGCCATTTTAAACTGGTTCATCAGGCGGACCGTTTTTTCATCGAACCGGACATGAACCATGCTTTTGTTCCCGCTGTTGTCCCAGGCATAAAGTGCATTTAACAAGGGCGATTCTACCGCCTTCGGTTTATTTTTTTGTTGCCTGGCCGGTTGGTCCACCTGTCCGGTGGGATGCTTGAGCTCTTCCCGGATCTGGTCAGCCAGGGATTTCATATTTGCCATAAATAAATTCCTTGTAGATTTTTTCCATGACGGGGATAACGACCGGCATGAGCGATGGAGGTGTTTGAAATGTGGTGATACGCTGAAAATCGATGCGATCAGGGAGCAGTGGCGTAAGTGTCCCCAACTTATTCAACTGCTCATCTACTTCCTGCATGATCTCGAATTTGGCATTTGCCTTGATCCTGTTCGGGACAAATACCATCGGCAATTTCGGGTTGAGATGCTTTAAGACGAGCGCGAAATGCACGGTTGAAACGAAGGTCATCTCATCGTAGGCAAAAGGACATATCAGCAGATCAGCGTGGTTAAAGATGTCAAGTAAGCCTTCGTCATCCAGCTTTCCGGGCAGATCGATCAGAATAATATGACCGGGATTTTTGTCGAGAGCCCTTTTGAGTACCGGGAAACTCTCAATATCTGTGGGTACCACTTCGTAGGGCTCGTCATTTTCTAAAAGCTTCGCTTTTTCAAACTTTTGAATGACCGATTGCTGATAGTCCATATCGACCAGCTTTACGGGGCATTGTTTTTCGATGGTGAGATAATTGGCAAGGATGACGGAGAAGGTGCTTTTGCCGGCGCCACCTTTCTGGTTTCCGATAATGATGTTCATACGTAAGGATTAATGTTATCTGGTATTTGTCCTGGCTTTTTGCTGCCTTCTTCGCTTCATGCCCAAAACCTGCTGATCATCTACATCGTCAGCGATATAGATGGATTGTATGTGAATGTCGGGACGGATGTTTTCTTCAGGGCTGTCACTCTTCCCGGAATTCCTATTGAATGACCGGGTGTCCGGTACGCTCAGATGCTTCATGGACAGTACTTCACTTCCTTTATAAACTGCTTTCGACTGGTGATCAATGATCGTATAGCCATACGGCTTTTTGCCTTCACTGGCATGGAAGATCAGCTCAAGCCCGTGCTGGTCACGTAAATATGGCATCATGTCGGCGCGTCCGCGTGTTTCCATGAGCAATCCCTGCACCCGTTTCAACTGATTTTGATCAGGGGAATAGTTTGCAATCCGGTCAGCAATCTTTTTGTGATCCGGGTCGATTCCTAAAAAGCCAGCCTGCTCAAGCAGCATATTAAACTGCGCCCGGGTGCTGAACTGGTAGCTGAAAGCATAGTCGTAGCCGAGTATGGCGTTCATGGTTTTCAAGGAACGTACTTTTTCATAAGCGCTGTCGATCTTTTCACCGTTGCGGTTCACTCGGGAACTGACGAGGTGAACGTGGTTGTTTTCGGTGTCCTTGTGATAGATGATGAGGTAGGGCTGTTTTCCGTAGCCCATTTCCTGCATCCATTTTCCAGCAATTTCGGTCAGCCTATCTTTATCATATAAACGGCCCTTTCCTGAAATAACCGCGTGGAATTGCGGTTTGCGGACGTTCGGATTCAATGCCGAGATCGTCTGAAGGTAGTTGATGTAATCCTGGGGCCGTAAATTCGCCAGGGCCTGCAAAGCGCCGAAGTTGGCTACTTTCATCAGCTCTCCGATATTCCTGTCCACCTTATTGGTGTTATAGCGGATGCCAGGGAATACCGGCCCTGTCTTTTTCAGGTAAAGCAGCTTAACGATCATGAAAACAGTAGAGGTGGTAAGGAAGGCTTTGCGGAAAATGATTCAAATGACGTAACCATATCACTCGATTACCTTATCACTCCGTATCGCTGTAACGACGGTCGCTTGTATCTTCATAACAAGATGTCTGTATAATGATGTACCGCCATAACTGTGAGACATCCTATCCAGGTATCGAACGAACACTATGCCGATGGAACCGGATACCAAGCTAACCTTGTAAAGACAGACAGTTATTACTTTATAAGCCTATAACGGTGTAACCATTGAGCCAAATATCATGGCATCAAGCTATCTTCGGAACTGCCTATCGCTATAACGCCATGCCATTATTACAATGTAACGTGCATACTTTATAACCGTATAGCTCTGTGACGATAGTGCCGGATAGCAGCATAACAGGTGCCGGGAGATTACCGAATTATTTCCAAAAAATGTAATGGAACCAATGGTGAAGAACGATTTTATTTATTTCTTCCCCTGCTCATTTCTTTGAGCACTTTCCGGAGGCTGACTTCCAGTTTTTGTTGCAGGGATAGGTAGTCTTCCATCAGCCCGTTAAACCGGTCGATCAACAATGGATCGAGCCTATCCTGAAGCCGAAGGATATTGGCATGATGCGCCAGTTGATTAATATTGTTACCTGCGCGTCCCAATTCGGCACCGATGTTATCGATCCCGGCCATCAGGGCACCGGCGTTGACCACTACTGCTGCCGCATTGTCCAACAGCCGCATCCGAACGAGGTCGGCCTTTTTCATGCCGAGCTCTTTTTCTAAAGCTTCTATTTTCCGGTACTCCTCCTCGCTGAACCGCACATCGATCTTCCGGGTTCTTTTCCCCTCAGCTAATGGCGGCCTGCCCTGGAGATGATTTGATCGATCCATAAGAAAAAGGAGTTGCGACTTTTGACAATTACACCGTAGGTCAAGATCGCTTTTTGGCTGACGCATGTCCGACAAAAAGACATCTTGCCCTTCAAAAATCAAAAGGATTTTTGTTATTGAAAATTCTTGTTGACCACCTCTTGATACACCTTGCCTATTTAGAGGATATAGAACCCCTATTGGATATATTTCAGATTGTGGTCAGCGGGAAATCGAAGATTTGGCGGTTGGAAAAATAACGGGCCTGCAATCGTCACTAACAACTGTTTTCAATGCTGCTTTCAGTTTATCGTTATAGTCGTTAAACCCATCATAAGCTTTCGATCTGTCGATAGCGTAAGGCAGGCATTTGATCAGCTCACGTGTGTACTGAGCCCCTTGCTTGTCCCTGTCAAAATAAATCTCGATGGAAGAAAAGGCCTTGGCTTTCCCGATAGCCTGCTGAAGCATAGTCAAACTATTGAGCACGATAATACTATGATCGGCTGAATGATTTTCTGATTTCCAGCTTAAATAATCTAAGTAGCCTTCGAAAACCGCGACATTTTTTGGGTGACCTTCAATAGCGGTAATAGCCTTGCGGCCTATACATCCTTTGAAATAGCGGTTACGCACCTCCCATCCGCTTTGTTCATTCTGCCATCCGGCTGCAAAATAATGTTTGCCGCCGCCATAATCATCCTGTATAAAATAGTAGACCTCTTTGAGGCAATCCTTTGCCTGTTCAAACACACCACGGCTTTTCAAATAGGCCGTTATGGCTGCATGGGTACCAATGGGTTTAATTTCGTCCACTTTATAATAGGGCATCTTTACAGATGATCGCGGCCTTTTTTCTTCTTTCTGAAAGATTATGGCTTGGTGATAGACCTCATTGATCTTTTGTACGACTTCCTGAAAGTTTAGATTTTTCCAGTAGGCCAACCCAAAATCAATGATATTACCTCCTTTACCGGTGCCATGGTCATACCATACACCGAGTTCATCGTTCACACTAAGGGATGGCGTGTTATCTCCTTCCCTTAACATGCTCCTGTACATCTTTTCCCGCCCATGCCGCGGCAATGGGTGGAAGCCTAACCGCGCCAGCAGATCGACGATCGATACCTGGGATTTCAGCTCGTTTGCATTTAGTTTAGTCATTATTTATAGTTTAAGATATCGAAATTATAGGCGTTATGTGGTAAAGAGCGACCATTGGCCGCAGATGAACCGGCAGCGGGTGACGAACCCGTATAATCTGCTTCTGCCGGTTTTTTTTCCGGGACATACTCGCGTCGGGTTAGTCTATCCCCCGCCATCTCTGGTGCCAATGCGTTTTCGGCAGGTGATGCCTGCCTTCACAAAATTTCCTGCTGCTACCGCAGGATAATGCTTCGTCCCTACATGTCAAAGAGCGTCTGTTCCCTATCTGCCATATGCGGATAGAAATAACCTGGCTTAGTACGGATGCCGTACTAAGCCACCGTTTCGGTACAGTTCTGTGAAAACTTGCCCTGAAAATGTAAGGCCCACAACCCATTTATCAACCTGCAACCGATCGCACAGCAGCAAGACAGGCGATAGTTTAGAACCTGTGATCTGCTGTATGCTGCGACAAGCAAGCACTTGGATCGTGTTTGCTGTAACCGGAATGGTAATAAAAAAGCTTCCTTTATAGCGTTTCATTTGAACTGCAGCCGAAAGTCATAATGCTTCCGGCTGACAGTACAAAATTGACGAGATGGGAAATTCTTTTATCAGGAGTCCGGTCGGACTCCTGATAGATTTATTTTTTAGTGCTTGATTTTGAGCCAGATACGGCTTGTGGGACTTGGGGTCGGAAAGCGTCTCCGTGGCGAAGATGCTCCTGAATCATCGAGGCAGCATGGTCCAGGTAGCGGGTGGGACTAACAATTTTACGGTCTTTCATTTCGCCAAACATCTTGTAATACCTATTTAGACTAATATTTAAAGTATCTTCCAACCAGCTGATTATTTCCTTAATGTCGATATCTCCATTGTTAATTTGTGCAGTATCATGGATAGCATAAGCAATTTCAATAAGATTTATTTTATCACCGGTCCATTTAAGCGTCCGCTTCAGTTCCTCCCTTTCTGTAGCGGGAAATAAAACACTGGTTAGGTATTCAAAGACACGTTTGTAAGCGATAAACTTTGCAAAAAGGTAATCGCCTTTCGTTGAAAATTTAGGATCAAGATCCGGGGTTTCGGGTAAGATAACGAGGGAACTTTCGGACCCTCGTTTAAATAATATACTATCCAGCTCGGTCGCTTCCAGTTGAAAATATTGGTATAAAAACTGGTGCTGATTAAAATAGTGACGGGTAAAACCAAGTTCCTGCTCAAAATAGTTGCGTATGGCAGATTCTTCTTTCAGTTCTTTTTTTTTGGTTTCAATATTAAATATATGCTGGGCGAAAAATTGCTCACAAACAAACAGGGGTTTAACATTTTTGAAAAAACTGATCTCCTCCTGGTCGTTTTCAAATTCATTCGTTTCCAGGTACAATCTTAGTTGATCGGTTGCCCTGGCGATAATGTCAAGTTTAGCGGATAATTTTTTAACAGGGGTAAGGTCTGTCACCTCATAGTTTCTTAGATTTTCCTGCATATGATCGTACAGGCTTTTGATTTGTTCTTTCATAAGTAATATGTTATTTAAGTAAATATGCAGCGTGAAAATCAAACCAGTCCTGTGGTAAATGCCGTGGCCACCCTGATCGCGACTATTCAGGCTAACAGCATAAGCGTAAAATCGAACCCGCGTTAGTTGCGGTTTCGCAAAGAGAATTGTAAAAAGACATCTGCGCCTTCGGCGAAACTGAGGAAGGAAGAAAATAGCCGGGTACCGATAGAGACAGCGATATAGCTTATGGCAACGACAAACATGAGCGTTGGATACGAAAGCTGCATGGCAAATAAACGATAGGAGGTGATACCTAAAATAATGACCACCGTCAACGCCCCGATGATTTCCTGGAGCAGCCCTTTTCTGGTGAGAATTAAAGCCTGGCGCTCTGCTGCTGAGGCGTGCTGCGACTCACTTTGGCTTATCATTTGAAAGCCGGAATCTTCAAAGTGCAGTGCTTTTGCCAGGTTTCTTTCAACGACCATGGATTTTTGCCTGATAGTCGCGTTGGCGTACAGCAGTTGGGATGAAGATGTCAGCGTGCTAAAAATAATAAATAGCAGAAATCCTGCTAATGCAATACCAGCGGCAGGCAAGGTGTAGCATACCGCTGTGAGCAGGATCATGAGCAATGAACCTTCGGAAGCAAGCGTAGCCAGTAAGATGGTTATGGCATTTTGTATCAGGCTTATTTCGGATAATGACCGCTTTGCCCAATCTTCATTACTATGGGCATTTATCGCACGCTTTGCGGCCACCTGCTTTAACAAATTTCTGAAAAAATGTTGCCTTACACCTCGGTTGATCTTCAACAAAATTATTTGTCGGAGATAGGAAAAGCCGCTTTTAAATACACTTATAACAAGCAACAGGGATACCAGCGATATGATCAGATGTATTGAATTGAAAATATTACTGTATATAAAACCCCGCTGAATAAGAAAAGACAAGGCTACACCGGATACCACGTTGACCATGGTCAATACCGGCATTACTATCCATACGACAGTAGGTATTTTAGCTGAGGTGATTAATAAGGTCCATGGTGAATCTTTAAATGCTTCTAAATCTTCTTTAAGACCTTTAACATACAAGGCAGCTTTTGACTTCCAGATCTTGTTCAGGTCTTCCGGTCGTATCAGGTAAAACTGATTAGCAGGATCTGCCAGCAGAAATCTTGTCCCGCGCATTGTTTTTTTAACGCCATAACACACCTGGTAATGTTTGTTACCTAAGGCATCTTCAGTATGCAGGATACAGGGTTCCCCGATCTGTAAAAGATATTGCATATCCATTGTTACACAGTCGCAGGTATATCCAAAGCTGGTCATCAATAATTTCAGGCTCTTTAAAGACTGGTTGCCTGTTAATGGAATGCTCAGCAGATGACTCGCTTTTTCCATCTCTCCGGTATATCGGAGTATCATAGCCAGGCATGCCTGGCCGCAGTCGTCTTCGGTCAGTTGCCGCACAAAAGTGCGGCGCAAAATAGAGGAAGGGCAGATATTTATTTTCATAGAAAGTATTTTTAGCCATTGTTAGGGAAGATGGCGAGTGTACAAAAGGCGACAATTGAAACCCATATGAGTAAAGCGGGCAGGTAACTGATCACAACTATTCTCAATGACCGGTCAAAATCCAATTTAGTGATACGGAAAATTCCGTAAGCCAGCAGGAACCAGTAACAAACTTCAAATACATTCAGCGTTTGAACAGGGTAATACCAGTCCGCAGGAAGGGTGTCGAACAAGGATAAGGCGGAAAGAATATAGGTATGATGCCAGTTCAAAATGGTTCCATTGGGATATTTATACAGGAACCAGGGTATTTTCAGCGCTGCGGGGATCAAAAAAATATATTCGCTAAAAATGACGACCTTTAACAATCGTCCAAAACTGACGGGCTGGTCATTTAAGTAAAGCGCGGTATGAAGGATCAATGTGACAACAATCAACTTAAAAAGCTCGTAAAGGGCTTCACTGATGTACACCCATTTCTGTAAGGCATTATAAACCGAAGCATCCTGCCCGGGTATGCCTGACAATATATCTCCGCTATTATTGTAAAAGTCGACTGAAAGAATATATTTGTTAGTGAGACCTATCAATAAGAAAGATAGTCCGAGTAAGACGCCTAAACCGAAAAAGTTGGACTTAAATAGCATTTTCATTACCTAAAGATTTTAGGTAAAAATCGGCGGATAAAGGGTCAACTACAATCGGCTGAGTTTCTAAATTATCTGTAAAACGAATTGAAGTATAATCAAAATGATATGATACTTAATGTTGCGGTCAAATTTCTACTATCGATTCCATTCACCATCACTTTGGCGGCACTCATCTTATTGTTCAGTTCTATAGCATTCATCAACAAGCGTATCTACTATAAAATGGTGCTGCATCCTTATGATGTAATTCGAAACCGTAACTATTATAAGCTGTTTACTGCTGATTTTGTGCATAATAATATGTGGCACCTCATCGTAAACGAGGCCTGCCTGATCATTTTCTGCGGATTTCTGGAGCGCTACCTGCGGGAAGTCACCCGGCATGGATCTTCAGAGTTCGGAATTATTTATTTCAGCAGCATGTTAACAGGGACTGCTATTGTTACCTTTGTTCACCGGAATAACATTAAATATTCAGCTGCCGGAGCATCTGGCAGTATATTGGGTTGTCTTTTGGGATATATGTATGTGCAGCCTTACCGGATCGTACTGTATATGCCTTTGTTTGGTGGGGTCAGAAACGAATATTTTCCGGCTATTTATATTATAGGGGTACTTGTCCTGCGGAGACGTTTAACGAAATCCGCCACCAGCTATGAACTGCACTTCTGGGGAGCACTCGGTGGGATACTTTCAACGATATTTATTACTCATTTATAACATAATAACAGAAAACCGGCTATACACCGGTTTTCCGTCCTTTCAGCATTTACCACAACGCCAGGCAGGATGGGCCGGTAGCTGCGGCTACGGCACCAATTACGGCTCCGGCCCCCCCAAATAAGCCGCCAAGTGTTGCCGACGCTAAAATGTTGTAAGTGCAATTACCTGCTGATGAACCGGCTGTAATTTGCTCTGCATCATCATCTGTTAAGTGTTTCATAATACTTTAAATAAATATTTCTCCCCGATATTGAGGATTAACTAAAGTTGGGTATTGGCTTTCGTTACGGCTAAAAGCTTATCGTATAAATTATTAGTTTTGCGTATAATTAATCTTATCCATATATATTATGAATGAAATCGGAGAATTGATAAGAATCCAAAGGGTTATAAAAGGCTACAGCCAGGAATACATAGCCAATCAATTAGGGATGTCACAGTCAGCTTATTCAAATATGGAAAGAGGGAATACGGAAGTTTCAGCGAACAGGCTTTGCGAAATAGCAGATCTCCTGGAAGTTCCGCCCTTATTACTGTTGCCGAAATCCAAATACGGATCAAACATTAATCTATCGACGCTTAAGGCCGAGATCCTGCGCTTCAAGTTCCTGTGGAAAAGGGTGTTTAAAAAGAAAAATGGCCAATCTCAAAATCTCATAAGTCTTCATGGTGACAATCCCAAATCGAAGAGCTAATAAATTAGCTACGAGAGAGATAGCATAGTTCGTCAAATACGCGCAATTTCATATAAATATTGAAATGTGCGGATTATGGATTTTAGGAGCTATGAAAACCGGCTAAAATATCTGCTGGAACTTACCGAAAAACAACGTTTTCGTTCAATAAGAGACGTTGCTGAAAAATTTGATTGCAGCAGCCGTACGGTCAAACGTATGCTCAATCACCTGCGTGACCAGGGTCACGACATCCAATATGACCGCCTCCAGAAAAAATTTATTATCAAAAATTCAAAGTGACATTTTCTGGCACTTTGGCGATAATACCTTAGCACTAAACCATCACAGATATGAAAAATTACCATAAACTTATAATTAATGCGATTTGTTTTCTGCTGATCTTATTATGGTTTTACGCAGCAGTCAGCAAGGTAAGCACTTTCGGAATGTTCCGTGCGCAGATGCATCGTCAGCTTTTGCCATTATTCCTTAAGAACGATCTCGTTTACATATTGCCCCCTGCAGAGATGATCGCGGGTTTGCTGCTATTATTTGAGCGGTCTGTCCTGATAGGGTTATACCTGTCATTCATCATGATGCTTGGATTTACCGTCTACGTCGGCCTGGCGGTTTTCAAGGTGCTCGGCAAAGTGCCATGCTCCTGCGGTGGCATCCTTTCCTCTATGGGCTGGAATGTCCATTTAGTTTTTAATACAATTTTCTTGCTGTTGACTATTCTGGGAATATATCAGGTTTACAGAGAAAGGAGGGCTTTTGTTTAACAGATGAAATTTGATTTGGTCCTCTATTCCGGCCAGGCCCGGATCGGACCGTTGGGAGGTGCTGAAAACCCGTTAACAGAGTAGGCAAAGCATTCAATTCAATAATTTCTACTTAAAGTTTTTGAAGTGTTTTAATCTAAAATGCTTCCATTAAAATGAAAACTAAATTAATCGGAATCTTAGCGATCGTAATCGCTATCGGCGCAAGCGCTTTTACTAATCCAGCCAAAGCTACACGTTTTGCCAGTGGCCCTTATTGGTTCCTGATAGACGATGGAATCGCCAAAGGTAATAATGCCGTGCCCGCTGCGGATGCAACATTTATTCAGCAGAGCACTACGGCACCCGCCGAAACGAGCTGTGTCGGTACTACCAATCAATGTGTTTCAGGTTTCGACGCAAGCCAGGTAAACACTTCGACCGATCAGTTGAAAGACGATGCTGAGATTTCTTTGCATCAGTCCTCTACTCAAAATTGATTAAACCAAATGGGGGCAGCCAGCCCCCATTTGGTTTAATACCCTGGATTCTGAATCAAAGCAGCATTCGTATTGATTTGATAAATCGGAATCGGATAAAGCTGGGCATTGGCATTCCAGGTCGTTTTTTCAACACTCAGAATACTTGTCGCCATGTTCCACCTTTTTAAGTCGAACCATCTATTTCCTCCTTCACAAAACAATTCATGTCGTCGTTCATTCTGAACCGCGGCCAGGGCAGCAACCGATGTTGTTGTTGGAATGCCGGATAAACCTGCGCGATTGCGGATCAGGTTGATGTCGTTCATACCGCCGTTCAAATCGCCTGTGTTGATTTCTGCTTCGGCCCTTATGAGATACAATTCTGCAAGCCTGATCAGTACATAATTTTCACTTACCAAAACCGACAACGCATTGTTTTTATATTTGAATGGATAGGTATATGATTTTGTAGCCACCAAATTGGTTTTTGTCCAGTTTGCTAACCGTTGATCTCCTGACTCAAACGAGTTATACAAATCGCCTGTCAAAACATATTTTGGAACCGCTTTGGAGGAAGAAGGTACAAAGGTTTGCCCTTCCCAGTTATATTTATTGAACGGCAGGTCAAACTGCCAGATGATTTCGCTACTCCCGGCAAGGAAAACGTTATTTAAATTCATTTCAAGCGCATAATTATTGGAACTTATCACTTTCGATGCCTCAGCCAAAGCTTCATTGTATTTCGCCAGGTATAAATACACTTTGGCTAACACTGCAGAGGCCGTTAACGAATTAGGGCGATCATTACTGCCGGTGTTGGTGCCAAGATTCAATTCAGCGAATTGAAGGTCTGCGATGATTTCATTATAAATTTCACTTACCGAAGACCGGGGTAATAGATCAGTGGTTTTGTAATCAGTCCCGGTTACTAACGGTACCCCTCCATAAATATTTAATAAGGCGAAATATTCATAACCGCGGATATATCTTGCTTCGGCTGAAATTTTGATTTTGGCCGTATTGCTAATACCGCTGCTATTAGATATGCCTTCAAGACAGGCATTGGCAGCATATATATAATTGTAAGCTGCTACCCAGAGCCCATTGTTAGAATTGTTGTCTGTAAGTATATTGTTATTATAAAACTGTATAATTGAAGTACTGTTGCCGGTTGGCACCAGTTCATCAGCCGATAGCCCGGGGTACAAAGTTTGTCCTCCTGAATTAATACTCAGCGTTCCACTAATTGCCGAGATATAGATGCCAACCACCGCTCCGCTGGCATCAGTACTGTCGGCAAAGACCTCAGACGATAGCAACTGGTTTTTGGGTTGCCCGACATCAACAAATTTTTTGCATCCTGTGTTCATTGACCCCATGAAGATGATGAGCAATGCAAGTACTATTTTGATATTTTTCATTTGATCTTAGATTAAAAAGTTGTTTGAATTCCACAGGAAACCGTTTTAAGCGGAGGAACACCGTAGAAACTCTGTGTTTCCGGGTCATTCCCTTTGTAACCAGTGATCGTAAATAAATTTTGAGCTGTCAGAAACACACGCAGGTTTTGCACAGATAACTTTTTCAGGAAGTTGGACGGCAGGTTATAGGATAGGGCAATTGTCTTAAATCTGACGTATGAAGCGTCGCCGTAAGCCCCTGTGGATTCTCTGAAATACTGAGCCGAGGTCGTAGTTTGCCCCTGCTGGGAAGACAGCACCTGGTAAGGCGAACTTTGTCCGGTTGCTTTCCACGCGTTCAGCAATTGGACAGGCTGATTATATTCCAGTCCAGGACTATATAAATAAATTTGACCCAAATAATTCTGCCCTTGTTGTTTGGAGTATTGCAGGAACAAGTCTAATTGTAAATTCCTGTATTTAAAGCTATTTTGCCAGCCACCGTAAAAATCCGGATACCCTTTTGAGATCGGCACGAAATCGTTGAAACTTCCGCCTTGGGTAGCTATAGGACTTTCGGTTATTTTTCCATTTGCGCCATAAAACTGGAAATAGCCATCGGCAGGATTTACACCGGCATATTTAAAGCCATATATTTCAGTTACAGGTTTGCCAATCTGGTAAGTTGTTGAATAACTAGATGTTGACAAGCCCGGGAAAGCGAGCAATTTATTCTGCGGGATGGTAACATTAAACGATGAGTGCCAGGTAAAAGCATCCGTCTTGATCACAGAAGCCTGTAATACTATTTCAAAGCCGGTATTCTGTACCAGCGCGTTTTCGTTTTCCAGAACACCGTTAAAACCAGTCTGCGCAGGTAGATTGTAGGAGATTAGTTGATCGCCTGTCCTGCTTCTATACCATGTCGAGCTGAATAAAATCCGGTCTTTCAAAAAGCCGAGTTCGATGCCAAACTCCAGCTTTTTGGTAGTCGCCCAGGTGAAGTTGGGATTGTAAAGGTTTTGGGGAACATAACCAACAATACCATTATAGGAATAGGTCGTAGGTGCCCATCTCGGTAAAAATTGATAATTAGCCGCCTGGTCATTCCCGGTAGTGCCGTAACTGCCCCTTAGCTTCCCATAGGTTAAAAATGGCAGATTGTCTTTTACAAATTGCTCCTCATTAAACAGCCATCCGCCGCCGACAGAACCAAAATTTCCGAATTGTTTATCGGGGCCGAACCTGCTCGATCCGTCATGGTTCCCGGTAACATCAACAATAAACCGCTTATCGAACTTTAAATTCACCCGTCCAAAGAATGCAATGTATTTATAGACACTGAATTGGTCAGTGGCATATTGCGATGACGAACCTGAGATAGATTGGATGAGATCATCATTTCCGTAACCGATGCCATCCACTTCCGTGATAGAGTTACTATTCTTTTCCAGTGTATTGCCTAACAAAACTTCCAGATCCAATTTTTTGAGTTTGGTTTTATATTCCAATTGAGGCTCTATTAACCAGGTCATAAAATCATTGTTACCAAAGCGGCTCGTCGCCTGCGGAGCGAATTCAGGATTTTGGGCGGCTAAAGGATCGCCGGCGTACTCTTTGCTGTTGTAGGTGCTGTAACCAAAACTCGTCCGGAAAACCAGCCCGTTCAAAATATGATAAGAGAGAATGAGGTTACTGTTTAATGAAATGTTCTGGACGGAATACAATTCCTTCAGGTAGGCCGATGGATTAGCCTGGGCACTTGTTCCATCAAGTGAAACCCCGTTATAGTTCCAGACAAGGTTCCCCTGTTTATCGGTTAGGGATGGGTAATCCGGCTCAAGCGTGTAGGCTGTAAGAATATTCGGATCTCCTGGCGAATTGTTTTTTTCATATCCGTAGTTGCTGGTAAAATCGAGCATGAACTTTTTGTTTTCCGAAGAATGATGAATATTTACAGAAAAAGTAGCCCTGTTGTCCGCAAAATCGCCGGGGATAATATAGGTGTCACGGTTAAAGCCTGTTCCAATCCGGAACTGGCTATTTTCAGACCCTCCGGAAAGCGAAGCATTGAGATTAAGATTATGAGCGGTATTGCCAAAAAAATATTTCTTCCAGTCTGTGTATTTAGTCGTGTCGAATACAGTCAGATCAGGGGCGTAAGCCGGATCATAGGGCGTATTATTCGGGGTTAGACCATCGTTCGCAAAAGCTTGCCTTCGCATTTGAAGATACTGTTGCGTGTTCATCATGGGCATGGTTCGACCAATAACGCTCTCTCCGTCATTCAGATTAAGATTTAATTTTGCTTTCCCTGCCTTACCTTTTTTTGTTGTGATGAGTACAACGCCATTTCCTCCCCTTGATCCGTATATGGCAGTTGCAGAGGCATCGCGTAATACTTCTATACTTTCGATATCGGCGACGTTAAGTCCATTAAACGGACTGATTCCCCCATAAAAATTATCTGAAGCTCCGGTGCCTGGTGAGGCAACAGATGGAAATTGATTTATATTTCCGTTTTGCGGAGCAAATGGTACCCCGTCTACGATAAACAAAGGCTGGTCAAGCGGCAGAAAAGCATTGTTTGCCAGATCTGCATTTACCGTATTTTGGCCACGTACCTGGATGGTGAAAGAGGCCCCGGGTACGCCGCTGCTCTGCACGACGGTCATTCCGGGCACCGTTCCTTCAAGTCCCGCAAGCGGGTTCGTGATCGCTTGCTCCTGAAGATCGCTGCCAGATACTTTTGTAATTGAGCCAACCGTGTTACGCTGTGTAATAGTGCCGTATGCGATTACCTGTATCTCATCCAGCTTATTAGTTTTGGTTTTAAGCACTACTTCCATATGTGGCTGACCTGCGTATACTACCTCTAAAGGTTCGGCATCTATGGCAGAAAACCGGATAGATGCATTAGGCCCCGTAAGTCTGATAGAAAATTCACCCTTGTCATTAGAAACGACAAAATTATTTTTCCCTTTTTCTGATACCGTTACCCTTGGGTATGGGGCATTTTCGGAGTTTTTAATATTTCCGGTGACCAATTGCCCGAAGACTATAAAGGGCGAGAAAAAAAACAATATGGTGTATAAATATTTCATTGGGATTTAGTTAAGGTTTATGGATAATTTATCTTTGCTGGAGATACTGGCATCTTCGATCACAAGGAACCATATCTTTCGCTTTTCTTTAGCAATGCGGTAACCCTGCTTTTCGAGTGTATCTGCCATAGCCTGCAAATCGTTAAGGTTCTGAGGTAAGGAGAGACATATTTTGCCTTTATATTGAGAGTCATCAATAACTGGAATTCTATAAAATTCTTCCAAAAGGCTCACAACTGTTGCAGCCGTTGTATTTTCAAAATAGATGGGTTTATCTGCATGGTCTTCAAAATTTGATTCGCTATGTACCCTATCTTTACCTTTGGTAATTTTTGAAATGTCCGTTGTAGTCAGTACCAGGCAATCGGTATCCTTTTCTATCCCATAATAGCGTATTCCGAAATACCGTTGGATATCGGCTTTCATAATTGACAGTGCGGAATTCTTATTACACAGGGGAAACGTGGCCTCATATATAAAGGCATTCCTATCCTTCCACCGTCCGGAAATGCTATCTGGTGTCAAATTGGTTGATTGTTTCACATGCCTAAGAATTCTGTCATCCTGAAGGCCGGTAAAGTTGGTGGTTGCGAAACAAATCATACTTAGCAGGGATTGATTGATCGCATCAATACGTGACACCCTGTTCGAATCATCAACTGTTAAACCAATACTTGACAATACACCAGGTTGGAATTTATTTAGCGTCGAATGATAAAGATGCTTCGAGGATATACTTTCGTTTTCTTTCTGAAATATCTCTTTAGTATAATCGAATGGGATAGAGTTATCCTCAGAAAGTTGAACAGGTTGGGAGTGATAAACGGCTTTAATGTTATCTTCTGTCAGATCGGAGGCTTCAGGTATTGCGATCACCGTGTTGTTGCGAATCCAAACAAAATGAGGAATCGTGAAATGCGGAAAGAATTTGTTAAGCATAGTATCACCGACGATGGAGGTGAATTCATACGTCCCTTTACGCCGATTAAAAAATTTAACAACTTTTTCCCGATCATCACGCGTCGATTTTTCGTCAACCAGAACGACAGCCATCATATCTGACAACTTTTGTTGAAGTGCAAATTCGTGCGGCATTCCTGCGAGGCAGGAGCTGCACCAGGTCGCCCAAAAATCAAGAACGACGACCTTGTCTTTAAAATCAGATAATTTAAGCTGGCGTTTATTATAATTGACCAGGTCATTGAATGCGATATCGGGAATTTTGTCCCCGATTTTCAATGCCTTTATAGTTTTTGCTGACTGGGCATCAACCCTTAAAAAAAGGCATAGCAATCCCAGGAAGCATAATTTTAGCTTCATATTGAATGTGTTTAAGTTTAAGAAAACAGTTTATTTAGTACAGAGGTGTCTGTACCTTCATTCAGGAGGGCAGATAAGCAGCAGCCAGGATTGTACAGGGTAATTACTCATGTTCCGATCCTTCCTGTGCGGTTTTAGAAACGCTGTTCGCCTGGTGTACTATGTAAGCCGCTGCCACCAGGTCAATTAACTGATCGAAGAACAGGGCTAATTCTTCATCGGAAATTTCCGCTTTTATCTTACAATCCTTCATTGTCCAGCACTGCAAAATCAGGATGAAATATGCCCAGGAGCTTTCAGGTGAATTCCGCTCGAAGAATTCCCTCAACACCTCCTTAAGTGGTTTTCCGGATGTAAGATTTATATTTAATTCAGCTTCCATTTGAGTTAAAATTTGGCAAGCTGACAAAAAGCCATAGGCGTGGACTCAACTTACCGCACTTAGAGGCCCTGAGAAGCCAACCCACGATAAGAGAGCCCACACCTATGGCGTGGGCATTACACTTACCGTCTCGGGGTAAAAATTCTCAGGTTTCTAAGTCGAGACAAAAAGCGAATGCTTCATATGAAGTATCGCAAAACAAATATAATATTTATTTTGGTTTGCGACCATAAATGATAGCAATTGTTTTTATTTTTTTTGTGATTTTCAGGAAAGTTAAATTATAATTAATTGAAATCAATACATTCTAACATTCAAGTGGCATTTGGAGAGAAATTAAGACGAATCAGAGCCGAAAAAGAGTTGTCATTGAGAGAATTAGCTGCGAGATGTAACTTGTATGATAGTAAAATCTCAAAAATAGAAAGTGGTAAATACAATATACAGCTTTCCACTATATTTGAACTTGCTAAAGGATTAGATGTCGAGCCTAAGGATTTGTTGGATTTCAGTTTAACGTTATAAAATTATATTGTTTTAAAGCGAGCTCTTAATTTTATCCGAAATCTTAACTAAAAAGTAACACTTTATTTCTTCGCATAAATAGTTTGCAAAAATATTGAATGATTTTAATTGCGTTTTTTTGTATGTTCAATTCCTGTTCTGACATGTAGTGGGTTTCAGGAATGGGAATAAAGACATACATATGATTACTATTTCAACCGCCAATCTGTAACTTTCGAGTCCTAAGTACGATTAAGTCCATTTAATTGCTGGGTGCTCAAATTTTGCTCCTTTAGAAGCATTTCGAATCACTATTTTGCAAGTCTTACAGACTATGGCTCAATATGAAGATGACTTGGATCGAAAGATTAGAAGAGAAACTAGTCGCACTGTAAACCTGAGCATTAACTTCAAAACAGGTTATAACAATTTATTGCAACGGCTTTATTTAGTACTCCAATTCAAAATCATCCAACAATGTGTCAATGTCCAAATCATATTTTTCAAATAAAATCTTCAAATCAGACATATCTTGCAAAGAAACTTTGATAATGTTAGTCTTGTTTATAGACTTCAAGTATTTGTAAAAGGTGTTAGTTATTTGTTTGCCAATTGGATCGTCAGTTGAATAGATAGTTACAGCCTTTAGTAAATCATATAGCTTTCTTAGAGTATCGTCAGATGGCGTAATATTAAATTTCTTTAGGAAACTAATTTTTTCCGACAAATAGCTATGAGTTGAAAATGCTTTTACTTGAAACTCATCGCGATTTTCAATAAGTGCAAGCATTAAACGCTCCCCTTCACCGAAATATTCGTTAGCTTTCTCGTACACTTCAGAATGATTTCCTTGTTTCAAAAAGTTCCTTGCAATTGCGTTCTCGACCATGTAAGAATCTTTACTAAGTGCCTCAGCTTGTCTGAAATGATTAAGGGCCAATTCAAAATCGAAATCCCGTTGTTCAGCAATACCTAACTGAAGCCAATAATTATAGGAATTATCATAGTAATTTTTTAGCTCATAAAGCAAATTCTTGATTTCCTTCGATGAGAGTTTAAGTCGTTGACGTAACAGTCTTTCTTTCATCAACGCTGCTTGCATTTCATTCCAATACGTATGTTTATTTTCAGTTACTTGCGGGGAAATGTTGAACAGTATTTCTTTGATAATTTGAATTGTTTGAACTCGGTTTCCTCTACTAAGAATCATCTTACACAGAAAGCTATTCCGCAAAACAATGCCATTATAATTGTCAAATTTTATAAAATCCTCAACTTCATTGAAAATACTTTTACTCTTACCTGAATAAACAGTGTTCACCACTTCGATTGGAAAAGACGGAAGATCGATCTTATCAAATATCGCTAGAATAGTCAATACCTCTTTTCCTAAGCCTATATGATGGAAAGATTTATTTACATCAGTAGTAAATCTTGATAAAAATTTGGCACCGTAAGTGTTTTCATATAAAACACTAGAAACGTCATTATTACTCAGTATTTTCTTAAGTCGATCAGCCTTAGACAACGATCTATAATCACCCAAAAGTCCTTTTTCAGTCAGTCGTTTTTCAATTTCTTCAGCAAAAGGTTTAGTGATTTCTGGATCAATGTAATGCTCATAAAAGTTTTCTGCTAAAAGATTGTATTTTTTCTTGTTATGAAAGAAAGGACGAGAACTTGTAAGGACTATCAAATTTTTTCCGCCTGGAAAAGACTTCAATAAATCTCGAATTGCTCCATAAAAATAACTACCGTTATCAACGATAATGCAAAAATTCGAATGTTTGTGATACCTTAAATAATCTCTAATATATCTCGTGTCAAATTCTTTTCCAAAGAACTCGTATACTTCATAGCCTTGTTTAATAAGTATATGGCTTAATCTTTTTAAGTACGTAGACTTTCCAGACATTGCTTTCCCAACCAAAGAAAACACTGAGTGGTTTTTCTTCTTGTCTTCGATTACTTCAATGTATTTTTGGAAACCTTTTTCTACTTCTTGGTTCCGAAAATCCCAATCAAAGAGGATATCTGACCATTTTGGTTCATGTCCTAGATACAATTTGCTTTCACTGGCGTTTTCCTTACTATATTGCTTTAATGAATTATTAATATAATTGAAATCCTCAAGCCTTACATATTTATCTTCCTTTTTAAGATCCGCTACGATTTCTTTATCCAAAAAGTTTATGAACTCTTCAGTTGTCCATTCAATAAGTTTACCATTTATGCGCTTAATCCGACTTCTAAAAATTGGAGAAGGTTTAGGATTGATAAAAAACAAAAAACCTTTTTGTGAAACGCCTCCCGCATTCTCGTATAGTTTCAAATAATAATCAAGGTTGATTTCATTAAAATCTGTACCTAGAAAAATAAAATTCTTAAATTGAATATCTAAGCCAAATTGATTGAAACGGTAATCCTGCGACTGAAGCATAGAATCAATATACTCCGTGGCACTAAAAGTAAAGCCATTAGAAATATTATTAATGCAGCCATGTAGTTTTATGTATTCGGTTTTGCGTTGTCCATTTATAGTCTTTTGCCGCCGTAAGTTTTGAACTAACAGACTCCCTGGAGGATAAATAGATTCGATTAGATCATCAACGTTAGTTGTATAGATCTTCTCCCACTTGAATTCTCGTATTCCGTAGTGAAAAACTGCAGGCTGAGTATTAGAGAAATTTTCGACTATATAGTCATCGAGAATACTTGGATTAAATTCATCCTTAAAATGATTGCAGACATCCGAAAGGGAAAATTTAAGAAACTCCTTAAATTCCTCATTGTCTTCTTCTAAATGCATCAATTCCTTAAGTATCTGAATCTTTAAGCTGTAACCGTCAGGAAAATCTTTTTTATCATGAGTCTTGGCACCTCTCGAGAAACCGGCTCCTGTAAATAAAATTGGGTTTTCTTTAAGCAGAATTGCTTTGAGGGTTGCTATTTCTTTTTCCATGAATTAGGGGAATTGATGATAAACCCCCATTAAAATTTTGAAGGTTTAGGTTACTCAAATATATAAATGTTTTTAAAGATAATACGATTCAATTTAATGGTTACATTAAGCAGTTTTCGCCCCCAATATCATTTAAGTAGTTTAAAATCGAATCCTATCAAAGTACATAAATGGTACCTTTGCGATTTGGTTCTATGAAATTTTCTTGAAAGCACTCTCTGAACAAATTCTATGATTTCTATATGAAATTTAACACGTGCAAATTAAACCTGTCCACAGTTTCCATTAACCAATAAATTTTCTAAAAGACTAATGCTCTGTTCCTCTCTCCGCGACTTGGTCAGAAGTAAAATAATGTTGCTCGACAATTTCTGAACCATACGGGCCTCAATTCTACCAAAGAAACAGATTAATAAGGCGGTTATGCATTCTTTTCTTTTGAATATCGCAATCTTTAATGATCATTCGACAGGAGTTCCACGCTGTTATTTTCAGCCTACCATTTAAATAGCATTTTGTAGACTATACTATGAATATGCCTTTTTTGAAAAAGAAGGAATTGATACTTTTTCCTCTTTATTCAAAAATCCAGCAATTCCTTAGCCTCTACACCCAATCCTTTTGCCAGCTCTAATATCTTGGTAAGTTGCAGGTTAAAACGACCGTTTTCGATTTTGCCGATATTACTTTTATCGATATCGCAACGAAGAGACAGGTCATTCAGGCTGAAGCCTTTGCTTTCCCTGATCCTTCTCAGGTTGTCGCCAAATTTCGCTTGTATTTCCCGATCATTGCTTTTAGGCATCTGTCCATTATCTGTGAATGGAAAGCTGGCCGAAAAATCTTTATAAAAGGTGGTAATAAAATACCACGATTTAAGATATTTGCATTTGGAATTGTGAAGCTAAAATAAACTTGATACCTTCCCATACCAATTATCTGTTACCAATCTAAAAACAGTCTATAAAATGCTGAATAATAAGTGGAAAGCACTTTTTACAAGGGAGCGTATTTTCCTGTGGTTGTTGCTCGCGTTGTGGCTGATACTGTATCTGCTATTGAACAATCACGTACTGGGCTCGGGCAGATGAAAATCTAAAAAAAACAAAGGATGCATCCAAAACTATTTTTGCAATCAAGTCCTGCATAATTCCGATCAGGCGATCAGTTCGAGTGCCAACAAAAGTCCCCTTGCCGGAGAATGGCGGCGTGCTACATATGACCTGAAGTCTTTTGTTTCGAATGTTTCCAGTTCGAGGTAAGCCTTATAGGTCTTTTTCAAATCCAGATCCCATTCTGTTCCGCCGGCATCCATCCTGCGGAAAAAAAGAATCTCCTCCACTATCCCGTCGACCTCATAGCGGCTGCCGCGCGCGCTGGTGAAATTTTCGAGTTCCTTTACTTTAGCAAGAAATGTGGGGTAATCGATTAATGGCAGGTTCTTCCGGTATTGCATCCAGCCAAATTACGATAAACGAAGCTTATATAAAAATTCTGGAACGTTGAACAAAAAAACTTCCTGTCCGGTCAAATGCGAAAGTTGTGATTTATGCCCCAAAGCGTGGCCCGTTTTAAGATAAGCGAAAAACGAACGGGCAGCGTATTAAACCGGGCCCCGGCTATGCCGGGGCCGCCGGGCATTTCAGCCGTTAACTGTGCATAATCATGGCGGTAGCTTCGTTATTTCATGATTGCCGCTGATATGCCCGAACCGTATCCATTACATTTTATAAAATGTCATATTTTAAATTATGGCTGATAAATTGCAACCGAAATATCCAGTCCCTGCAAAGCATGTTCGACCATGGGTCTGACCTGCTGCCAATCGAGGCCGCCATTTCCGCATCCGAGAGGTGGCAGGGCGATACTTACGGGTTTTGTTTCCAGCAGGTAGTTGCGTAAAGCGGTTAGGCCAAGTCTGATATAGGCATACTTGGAAGGCCTCCGCCAGCGGTTCTTTGTCGGGAAGTTGATGATGGTTTTATGCCCGTAGCTGATATTGAAGTCCTGCACGATACATAATTTCCCGATGGTTAGTGTTTCCTCACGGCATTGTTTGACATAGACGGCAAAGTTTTTAGGGAAGGCCTGTTTGAAGGTAAGGGCGATTCCCTTACCCATGACCCCTTCGAGGTTGACCGTATTTACCAGTACTTGGGCATCATCTTGTAACAAGTTTCCTTTTTTGTAATGTATCATAGTCATACGGGTTTTTCGACAGGGTTATTTTCTTTGGCGACAATTTTGACGGGCTGTGTGCGGAAATCGTGCAGGTTAATAAAGAAGCCCCGGTTACGAATAAAACCATCCCGGAACAATTGCCATAATAGCGATGCACCCATATTGGCCAAAGTGGAGTTGACAAACAAATCCTGTTTCGTAAGGGCTTCTGCCAGTGAGCAGCTTGGTGTGTTATCCGTGGCGTCCGCTGATTCCAGTAAACTTTTAAAAGTATCGGTCACAAATGGCAGATCGCCCTCGGCACGGTACTGTTTGGCGTTGGGTTGTTCGAGTTTGCCGACAGTCGATAACAGCACCTGCCCGGTGTCCCGGCTGTTCCCTAAATCCATCCAGTAAAGCGCATTATTTTGGCGATAGTTCCGGCGTTCCCTTGCCAGTCCCTTGAGTATAGCAGCAATTTCAAAACGGGCTTTGGCGGTATCTACGCAGGAAATGTAGAGGTTGGTAACGGCACCTGCCGATTGTACGGCGGTATCATCCCCGAACCGCTGGGGAACCGCTTTCCAGTTCGTGCCGAAAAAGCGATTAATGCGGTTGATGAGGGCTACGCCCTTGTTAAAACCGATCTCGCATTCGGCGAACAGCTGCCTGCCGAGGTTGGCTTCGCTTACATTGTCGTCGTCATACACGGTTACGATAAGGCCGGGATAGTCAAGGGCTAACATAGCGTGGTTCATCCGGGCGAGGCAGGTGAGTAACTGGCTGCCTGTCCCGCCTGCGCCGATGAGTGTAACGGTAACGGGGTGCTGCGGATTCAGCAGGTATGGATCGGTATAATGTACAGTGGCGGGTGTATTCATGGTAACAGGTGTTTTAACTGATATTTAGAAGGGGTGAGCAATTCAGCGGGGAAGGCTTCACCTGTTTTCAGCAATTGCTGCCAAAGCTGGATGAGGTTGCCCTTTACAGGACTTTCGCCGTGTATGGTGTGGCTGAAATAGCTGTTAAAGAAATGGTACTCCCATAGCTGTATGAATTTTTCGAGGCAGCAATTGGCGGGTATAGAGGTGCGCACATTGCCCATGCACACCCGGCCATCCGTATAAAGATTAAAAAATGGCGCTTTATGTAAAACTGTTTGCAGGCTGACAGCTTCGTCGGGCAGGGCGAATATCTGGAGGCTGCCTTTTTTTGCTTTCCAAAGCAAGGCCGGAACACCTGCTATGCCGCAGGGAATATTCAGCGAAGAAAGAAAAAGGAGTTGCTGCGATTGTGCCGGGGTATGCCATATCACACTCCCATCTGTTTGACTGTCGATATGCAGCACGTTTTTGGGCAGGAGGCCTTCCGGTATCAGAAATCCCTGTCCTTTTTTAAGGTTCATAGTCAGGGCTTTCGCTAAAGCATGGCATTCTTTTACACTTAGCGGATGCCCGTTGATCGGTCTGCCTGCGTTGTCCATGTCATAACTTTCGACGTAGCAGTCATTTTCATTACCCTGCTTTTTAAATACGACCAACGTTTTGACCGGATGGTAAAGGTGTCCGAAATTCTGTGTTATATTTTTCATGGTTGTTTGAGTAAAAGGGTTGTTAAATCATCTATAAGTTGCAATGCTCCTTCCTCGTAGGCCAGTTCATCGGTATAAGCCGGGTTAGCTTCATTAAAATAGGTGAGCAATTCCGGCTCCTGTGCATGCATCCGCTCATTGAAGTCGTTTTCGGTCATGCTGAACAGGGTTTCGCTAAGCGCATCGGTTGTACTGCCTACAAATCCAATACTTTCGTGCATACAAACCGTTTGATTATAGTCGTACTCGTCGTCATCTTCCTGAATAGCCCCGGCGTGTTGAGAAAGGTGACAGGAGGGATAAGTCTGTGCCAAATCCCATGCGCTTCGGGCAACGGTCAGGGCTTCCTGCTGATAAGCTGTTTTCGGCCTGAATGCGGCGATCATTTCGCCCCAACTTTTCTCCAGACCTTTGTCCATCATTTTGCTTTGTATAAAGTCCCCGGCTCTTTCCGCTTCATCCATGTTTTTTGATTGCGCCTGGTAGGACTGCCTGTCCTCATCTTCAGCTTCCACCATCCACTCTTTGAGTATCTCGTAGTTATAATACATATAGGTATCCTCGTCCCGGTAGTAGCTTAGCCCCGCTTCGATATACAGGTAAGCGCAAACAGCGGTCAGCAAAGCTGCGGTTGCCTGCTGCCTTTTTTTCTGCCACAGGCGGTAAACCGGTATGACGGGAATATAGTAGAGGCTGTATGCCTGTCTGAATGTTTCCCGGACGGTCAGGCAGACAGATTTATCACCCAGTGCGTTGATCGCCACCTCCCGGATACGGTTGTTTATCCTGACCGCTTTATCGGCCTGCTGCTTTGCCATCAGTATATTATAAGGATATGGCAGGCTGCGAAAATCGGGCACGTTAATACCATAATGTTTTTTTAGCAGGGAAAGGGATCGAAAGAAATCCTTTTCCGTTTGCATACGTCCGGGCAGTTCAGCGGCTGGTGTGTATTTCGGCGCAAAGCTGTGGCTTAGAAAACCATCGGCAGGAGTTCCGGCGGAGCGGAGCGGGTTTGGTCGCTGCGTACTTCCTGAGTGTCTTTGAGCCTGTTCAGATCGGCGGTGAATTGAGCGATTTGCTGGTGCAGTTTCCATTGCGGAGGTGTCCTTTCTTTGATTAATACGTTATCGGGTTTGCGTTTCATGGTTTAACCTTTCGTACCGATGGTGGATATAAATTTATAGACCACCTCGTCGCCTTTAATGTCGGGACCATCTATTTTTGCGGTGGTAAGTATGGGGTAGGTGCCGGAATAAAAATTCAGCACCGCTTCGGGGCTGAAGTCCTGACCGGGGTCGGTCAGGCGTATCTCGGCGTTATCCTCCCGGTGGATGAATATACGGGGCAGTGAGGTTTGTAAGAGCATAGTTTTAGGAGTTAAGTGCGAATAATGATTTTTCTTTAAGTTTAATGAGGCCGTTCAGTTCCTGCCGTTTCTTGTCGAGTTCGGCTTTCTTTTCCGGATAATCGTTTACAGACGGCAGGATTTCAAGGGCTTCGGCATATTTCATCTGCCCTTTAAGCTGATCAATAGTTTTCATAGCCTCCCCATAGACCTGCAGCTTTTCCACTTTTGCCTGCTTCATTTCTCCGGTTTCGGGCGCATCTTTCGGCTTGGCGGTTTGTGTTGCGGACTGTACCTTTTTCTTATCCTGTTCCTCTTTGGATTTAAGGCGCGCCTGTTCCAACTCTTTAAGGTATTGCTCCATGTTATGATATAATCCTGCGGTCACGGTCACGGGCTGCATGATGGCATCGAAAAAGCCTTCACCCAGTTCCGTGGCATTTCCTTTGAACAACATGGGCGGTATGGTTCTGGCTGCGCTATCCCCGCAATGCAGCGGGGTAAAGAGTGCAGAAACCGTAAAATTGATATTGTCCGCCGAGTGGATGATTAGTTTCCAGTTGCCGGGGGCGTTTAGTGTCGATAGCTGATGAAAGAAATTCGTTTTCATGGTTAATTAGTTTTAGGTTCATCGGAAATGATGATAAAAGCATTGCGCTGCGTCCGGTAAATGAATTTACCGTTGGAGAGCAGGCTGCGTCTGCGCAGTTCAAGCGCTTCGTCACCCCGTTTAAAGTCCGGCAATCCGTTGGCACGGTCAGTCAGTTGCCTGTTGGTAAGGGTTTTGAACTTACGTTTGCATTCCTTTTCGGCGGCAGTCTCGATCTTTTTGAGGTATGCGATATACCGCCCGGTGATTTCTGTCCCCCGCTTGAATCTGCCCGTGCCGTAATTATAGTTTTCCTCGTAAAAACGGATAGTTTTTCCGGTGAGGTCGATCTCATAGCGGTAGGTAGCATTGGTGCGGAGTTCATCCATTGTGCAATGCTGCCGGATTAATGCTAGCTGGCTTTCCGGCTTTTCAAGCACTAACAACGGGATCAGGAATTGCTCCACTATGTAAGCCTGTTCGGGTGCGCTGCTACTTTCGGTAACGCATTTAACGAGGCTGCCGTCTGAAAGCGTGATATACAAATTTGAACGTGTCATAGTAAAAAGGTTTTAAAAGAGGGATTGCTCCCTCTTTGGGTTACTGTTAATTGTTGGGGTACAGGTTGATTTCCAGATGCTTTGCGAAGTCTGTGCAAAGGTTAAAGGCTGCCTGCGCACGAAGTTTTCCCGTGCCGTCCATGAGGGATTGCAGCTTGGCCTCTCCGTTCTTGTATTTACGGACATTCTGAAAGTAACCCGTAACTGCGTTGTAGGCACCGAATAAAGTCCCCGAAGTGGTGGCTTCCTGCTGTGAAGGTGCAGTCATGGCATATTCATATACCTTGTCCACCATGTTGGTGTAAACGGCTGACAACTTATCATTCCTGCCATTGGTCAGGTTGTCGAGCGTTTCCCGGTTCGGTACCATTGCCACTTCTATGAGATGTTTAACTTCCCTGTCGGAGATGCGGACTTTCGCCCAATGATTGAAAATGTCCGAAAGCTCGTCGCTCATATGGTTAGCAATTTCCAGGAGCCTGTGCGCCTGGGCGAGGCGATCTTTTGCCCCGTTTGTATGGCGTATCTTTACGGCGTTAGTATGATTGCGCATGGCAGCGTTAAGGGTGTTGTTACAAACAATTCGGATGGGCGTAAACGCTGCGGTAATGCTGCCGTAACCATCGTGAGAGGTAGTCAGAAAAAGGTATTTTTCAATGCAGTCGTCTTTGCCGACACGGATATAGCCGGGTAATTTGGCGGTGATAAAGATGCGTTCGCCTTTCCCCAAAGCCCCTGCGGTTTCATAGAGGATGCCCTCCCCACCGACTATGCTGTCAAAAAAAGTAAAAGCGTCCACGTTCTGAACGATCTCGTAGTCTTTGCCGACCACACCTAAAACGGCCTTATTGTCGGTGCGAACGGTTGCGAACTTGTCCGGTACATGACGGTCGTCGCTGCTGATGTCCTGCGGGTCATAGGCATACATCGGCCATTTTTCCACGGTGTAGTCGAGTCCGGCAAAGCGCAGGGCTTCCGCACTTGTGGGGTAATCCTGCACGATGGTGCCAAGGCCGTGCCATGCCTTTTCCTGACGGCTGAAAAAGCTATAATCATTTGTTTGCGGGTTTATTGCGAGGTTGTGTCCCATGTTCTTAAAATTTAAAAGGTGGATAATAGGTTGATTTAAAATGGCAGGTCATCATCTTCTGGCGTGCCTGTTGCGTTTACTTGCTCGGCGTTGGATTTGCCTGTTGCACCAGCCTGCGTCCCTGATGCTGTTTCCCTGGCTTTGCCAAATAACTGGATATTATCGACGGACAGGGTCATATTGGAATGTGCGTGGCCGTCCTTGTCAATCCATGCTTCCGAACCCGGCCAGCCTGTTACGGATACCAGTGCCCCTTTTTTGAGAAAGGGAGCGATCCCTGCATTGAGCCAGTAAGCGCAAACGATGAATGCCGTTTTTTCCTGTTTTTCGCCTTTGCTGTTTTTAAAGCGTTTGTTAATGGCTAAAGTGAAGCCTGTTACTGTTTTGTCGCCCTTTACGTTTCTGACCTCGGCGTCTGCGGTCAATCTTCCTGTGTACATAACTTTTTTTTAGTGAATACTTAATTCGTTTCTTACTTTCCTTTTTCGTCGTTGTCTTTTTGTGGATTTTTTTAAAAGAAAAACCGGAAAAAAGAAAGCCATGTAAACTGCCGGCCTGACAGCAAAAGGAAACGGAATAAGTCCCGGAGGGTGGCGGAGCGAGGAACGAGCGATGCCATTATGCCGTAGTCTTTTGCTATCCCCATGAACTATGGCCGGCAATACATTAGCTGCGCTTTTCTCCGGTTTGAATTAAAAAATAAATGAAAACATTAAAATACTTTATGATTCACTGTGGGACAAAATGCCTTGGGACGGGTGTTCGCGGACAGTGAGCCTCCAGCTATGCGGGGCGGTCCGGGTAAAGCGAAAAGCAAGGCACAAGGTTTTTGCCCTGGAAAAGAAAATTGGATGACCGGTAAAAGAAAAGAAAGCGGGAATTGGATTTTCTTTTGTAATCCAAGCTTCATTTCCATCTTGATTTCCGCTGCCCGATTAGCCTGCAATATTCTTTAATGAAACATTTGAAAAAAGTTAAAGCCCCCTATGGTATAGCAACGGCACCCTGAATAGCAAATACCGCTGATATCTCCGGCAGAAGATAACGGATTAGGTAAAAGAAGGTGGGATTAGGAAGAATGACAATTTATGGATCATTCCTGTATTGGATTAATACCGCAAGTAATTGCTTGTCAGGAAAAAAATTTCTAAATTTAATTATAAAACCGACAGCACATGAAAACAATAGTTCGCTTTGAGTTCGATACACAATTGTTCTACCCGGAGTATGAGGGGCCCAGAAATATCATTTTTGAAAACCCTCCTCATATTCCGCAAACAGGAGACCCTGTCAATTTTAAGATCACTGACTTTTTTACAGATAAGAAAGTAGTCGGTTTTTTTGAGGATTTGGACGACGGTAATTTGTTCTATGCAGAACGTCTGCAAACGATATATAGCCGGGAGCAAATAGAAATCATCGTCGTGGTTTACGAAGAGGCCATCTTTAAGGAAAATTTTCCACATCTTTTTACAGGTAGCCACGCTTAAATAGCTTAGCAGGCCGGGCTGTTCGAGTTTTATACGGGGTTACTTTATATCAAATCATTAAAGAATAATTTCATCGATGAGGCCGCTTGTATTTTGTTATATCTGGCTATTCGGCCAATGTAATAGCTAATCCTTCAAAAGCAATTGCACCAAAATTAACACAATGATTACTCAGACAAGCAAAGCCGCACCAATCACCATTGCCTGATCCATTTGACCAGTTTATAACAACAGCTACAGAAAATAATTTTTTTTTCGATGTTCACCGACTCAACAATTTAATTGGGTTGCCACTTAAAAATTCGCAGATATCGCTATAAAACAAAAATGGCCGCTTTACGAAAGCGGCCACCAACCTGAAAGTGTAAACTTATAAACCGAATCCGTAAGCCACCCTAAGACCTATTTCGTTAATTTTTGCATAAGAAGAGTTGCCATCGAAAGATGTTGTGCCTTCATAACGTATGCCTGCATCAATAAAGGATTTTCCACCTATTTGAAATTGGTAGCCTATTTGCGGTGCGTAAAGAAAAGCAGCGGTATTAGCATATCCTATACTGCTTTTGTTTAATGCGAATGCGGCACCCGCATCTGCCTGGAAATACAAATTACTAACCGGGAAATATTTTAAACCGGCCATCACGGGAAGGATATGAAAGTCGGGAGCGGAAATACCTGTACCCAATACATTATTTTTACCAATGTAATCGATATAACCCGCATTCACGGTAGCGAAAAACTGTTTGGCCACCGGGAAATCGGCCTGCAAAGTTCCACCTATGCTGGTTTTGGAAATGTCCTTGAAGTTACCCATACCCAGTCCGGTCTCGACACCTGCACTAAGCTTAATTCCATCAGTACTTTGTTGAGATGTTGCTGTTTGTGCATTTGCAGCAAAGCTGATACCGAATAATGCTGCTATTAAAGCTGCTTTTGTAATTGAAGTTTTCATGATTTTTAATTGTTTGTAAATTGTTATGATGATAATTATTGATTATTTGAAAAGGATATAAAACAGATCGATGCTTCCTAAATAAAGCGTGAAATATTTTGACTTCAGAAAGGTCATCACATTTAGCGCAGTGGATTTTTGAGTTAACTTTTTCATTGCCTTAATTTTTTGGATTTAATTTTCCTGTTGTTTGATGCAATGGATACAGGCTTCGTGCCAATAGCATAAGCAATTGATTATAAATTATTTAGCGTTTTTCATGCTGCGTGATTATAAGCGGTATATCGATAATTCTCGAAAAATTTGGAAAAAACAGGACTGACAGGGCTTAAAGGAAAGTCCCTCCACGTTATTGGGAAATACTTCGCGCCTTCAGTCGCGGTATATGGAAACGGGACTTCATTCACAGCCAACTATTTTCTGTAAATCTTATTAAATGGCGATTGCCGGAGCTGATAATAAGCTTAAGCTTGAAACCTGTCACTTTTGAGATTTTGACGGGTTTGCATTTTTGATTTCAAGATTGTTTTTCCAAAGGATGAATTTAACGGTTCCTGCCAATGTCAGTTTTTTGGTTCTTTCCTGTAATAAAGGTGGCTTTGAGTTTTTAGACCGGTACATCGATCTAAATGAAAATGTCCAGTTAGTCGCAGCCATATTTAATTAAGAAAACAGTCATCTCAATGCTGCTCTACAAGACAAAACCGATCATAGTTTCAGGTTGCTTACATCTATAGCCCATCACAACGGGTTGGATGATTGGCATTTTAAAATCAAAAAAATCGTCACCGATGAAATTCAAAGAACAAAGTTTGAATACAAAAGAGCCAGGCCGGGAACACCAGATAACTTTGGATCATACAAAAACAACTAATTACAGGATGGAAATAGGGTTGAATAAAAACAGGCTTGGAAACATAGTTCGAAGCTACTGTAGCTGATTTCGACGAATGAAAATTATTTAAATTTTAACAAATATTAACTACCATGAGCACTACAGAAACACCGTTAGTACTACCATTACCGGACTCTGATTTTTATAAGATCAGGGAAGGGTTGACCGAAAGTCAACAGGCTAAACTGGCAGAAGTCCGGGCATTTGCAGAAACCAAGGCAGCGCCGATCGTTAACAAGTATTGGGCAGAGGATGCGTTCCCATTTGAACTATTGCCAGCCTTCAAAGAGCTGAACATTGCCGGAGCAGGTTATGAGGGCTTTGGCTGCGCAGGAGGCAGCGCATTATTCAGCGGCTTCATTGCGATGGAACTGGCGAGGATCGATTGTTCAATGGCAACTTTTTTCGGCGTGCACAGCGGCCTTGCCATGGGCTCGATCTTTCTTTGCGGGTCTAAAGAGCAGAAGGAGAAATGGCTGCCCCAAATGGCGCGCCTGGAAAAGATCGGATCATTCGGTCTTACCGAACCATTAGTAGGTTCGGGTGCGTCTGGCGGATTGCTGACCACTGCAAAAAGGGAAGGCGACAACTGGATCTTAAACGGCGAAAAGAAATGGATAGGGAATGCAACCTGGGGCGATCTGACCATTATCTGGGCAAGGGACGTTGCCGATAACCAGGTAAAGGGATTCATTGTTGAAAACAATTCTCCAGGTTTCCGGGCTGAAAAGATCGAGCATAAAATGGCTTTGAAAATTGTACAGAATGCGCATATTATTCTTGAAAACTGCATTGTGCCGGAAGCGAACAGGCTGCAGGACGATACCTCGTTCCGGGATACGGCAAGGGTACTTCGTATGACACGCGCCTTTGTAGCATGGGAGGCTGTCGGATGCATGATGGGCGCTTATGAAAATGCTTTAAAATATGCGCAGACCCGCCTTCAATTCGGAAAGCCAATCGGCAAATTTCAATTAGTCCAGGACCTGCTGGTTAAAATGCTGGGCAATATTACTGCCTCTCAAACGATGGTTGTCAGGTTATCAACGATGCAGGATCAGGGTATCTTAAAAGATGAGCATGCGTCGCTGGCCAAAGCATTTTGTACCGTGAAAATGCGGGAAACGGTTGGCTTTGCCAGGGAGGTGCTTGGTGCGAACGGTATCTTATTAGATTACAACATCGGCCGCTTCGTCGCAGACTCTGAAGCCATTTATTCATATGAAGGGACAAGGGAAATGAACACATTAATCGTGGGCAAAGCCATTACGGGCTTCGGCGCTTTCGTATAGACAGCTTAAGAATCAGCAATATACATTATGGAATGCCGGAGTTAATGACAGAATCATTAGCTACAGGGAAACTATGCTTAAAAAAAACCAAAACAGTAAAAGTCAACGATCATGTATAAGAGTAATATACCTGGAGATTTATCAACGATTCCGTTGAATACAGCGCCCTTAGATCTTGAATTATTGAGGCAAAACGGGAAGGTTTACAAAGAAAATGCGTCTGCCACGATTTTAGATATTGGTGACAACATCGGTCTGATCGAGTTTCATACAAAAGCCAATGCGCTTAGTGATGATGTATGTGAAATCATTTTAGCGGCTTGTGAAACAGGCGATGATCGTTTTGAGGCATTGGTTATTGGGAATTACGGCCGGCATTTTTCAGCAGGTGCCAATCTCGGACTGGTACTTGAATTAGCCAGGAAATCCGATTGGAACGCCCTTGACCACACGATCCGTACGTTGCAAAAAGCGAACATGGCCATCAAATATGGTAAGCTGCCGGTTGTAGCAGCGCCATTCAGCAGCGCACTCGGGGGAGGCTGTGAAGTATGCCTTCATTCAGCATTCGTCGTTGCAGCTTCAAGTACACATATGGGACTGGTGGAAGCAGGTGTAGGACTCATCCCTGCTGGCGGCGGCACAAAGGAACTTGGGCTCCGGGCCTCTGATCTGGCCGCGGCAAGTAATGAAGACAGCTTTCCCCGCCTTCAGGAGGTGTTGAATTATATACTTACCGCTAAAGTGTCGCATTCAGGCAATGAAGCGCGGGACCTGTTCCTTAAGCCGGAGGATCTTGTTGTCGAATCAGATCAATCCTGCATCCAAACAGCAAAGCAGGTGGCGTTGAAGCTTGCGCGGGACAGGTACGGAAATGGCACGATGCGCACCGACATACCCGTTGCCGGACGTGCGGGTATCCGGACATTCCAGATGCATATCAAGGAGTTGTATGATAATAAGACGATCACAGAGCACGATTCGATCATCGCGATGCACCTGGCGACAATTCTTTGCGGAGGTGAACAGGATAAAGGAGTCGCCAGCGAACAATATTTCCTGGATCTTGAAAGAGAGGCTTTTATGTCGCTTTTAGGAACGCAGAAAACGCAGGAGCGGATCGCCTACCTGCTGCAAAATAACAAACCACTTCATAACTAACTAATATTAAAAGCAAATATATGTCAACAACAACTGGAATTTTTTCGGGGTTAAAGGTCATCGACTGCGCCAGCTTTATTGCAGGGCCTGCCGCGGCGACCATATTGTCTGATTTTGGTGCGGATGTGATAAAGATCGAACCTCCGGGTATCGGCGATCCCCACAGGTTTCTTTACCTGGTAGCGCCCAACCCGCCGGCTACAAAAAACTATTTCTGGCAATTGACAAATCGCAACAAACGCAGCATGGCGCTCAACCTGAAGAATCAGCAGTCTGCAGAGATCCTCAGGAAAATGATTGCTGATGCAGATGTATTCGTCATCAACTTCCCGCCGCATGTGCGCAAATCTTTAGGCCTTTCCTACGAGGATGTCGCCAGCCTTAACTCCCGCATTATTTACGCCGATATCAGCGGCTACGGGGAAAAAGGCCCGGAAGCCGATAAGCCCGGATTTGATGTGACGGCTTACTGGGCAAGAACAGGGCTTATGGATTGTGCAAGAAATGAAGGCAGCCCGCCTGCGTTCCCGGTATCCGGCATCGGCGATCATGCAACGGCCAGTACGCTTTATGGCGCAATTGTAACCGGGCTCTACCGGAGAGAAAAAACCGGCACGGGCTGCAAGGTTTCTACTTCCCTGATTGCTGAAGGCTCCTGGGCCGCTGGCGGTTGGATCCAGGCAGCACTGGATGGAGTAAAATTCAGCGGTGCGACAGATAATCGTGAAAAGCCACACAATGCCCTTGCCAACACCTATCAGACAAGTGATAACCGCTGGTTGATCCTTGCGCTGGTACAAGAGGTAAAAGACTGGCCCGGATTAGTTAATTCAATAGAAAGACCAGAATTACTAACAGACAGCAGGTTTATTGATCCCAAAAACCGAAAGATCAACGCCATTCCATTAATGCAGGAGTTACAAAAAGCGTTTGCAACAGCGCCGATTGCACACTGGAGGGAGGTGCTTGATAAGGCCAATGTCACTTTCGGCGTGGTTCAGACCATAGAAGAAATAGCCCGCGATCAGCAGCTTATTGACAATGATGTGATCCGGAAAATAGAGAATGGAAATGAACAAAGCAGCATGTTTACAGTTGACAGTCCGGTTAAGATTCAGGGTGAGCAAAAAGTTCAACCCCGTTTAGCACCTTCACTTGGCCAGCACACCACAGAGATTTTAACTGAAATGGGTTTCACGGCAGATGAGATCAATACACTTAAGGGAACTGGCGCAATCGCCTGATCTGAAGCAGGCAGGGTGTCCCATCTGAGCAACTGTTTAGTGTCCCGAATCTGAGGGATCAATAACCGGTATTTAAAGCAATAAGCCGGCATGGCCGTAATATATTTTCAAAAACTTAATATTTTTTAACATGACAAATACATCTGAAATTGGCGCACAAAAAAAAGTAACCGTAATTGGAGCCGGCGCGATCGGCCTTTCCTGGACGGCATTATTTCTTGCAAATGGTTTATCAGTTACGATAAATGACCCCCGCCCTGATATTGAGAAGACCGCTTCCGAAGGGCTGGACCAGATCAGTGCTACCCTTAAAGCGTTGGGATATGAAATAACGGATTTAAAGGGTGATTTATCTTTTGAAGCTGACCTTGAAGCGGCGGTAAAAGACGCAGATATTATCCAGGAAAATGCACCGGAAAGTATAGAATTTAAACAAGGACTTTACGAAAAGCTGGAGGGTTTTATCAAACCGAGCGCCCTGGTACTTTCTTCTTCATCCAGCATTCCAGCAACCGTCTTTTCACAAAAAATGAAAAATGCGGAACGCGTGCTGATAGGTCACCCGTTCAATCCACCTCACCTGATTCCGCTGGTTGAAATTGTGCCCGGTGAAAGAACAAGTAAAGAGGCCGTTGCCGAAGCCATCAAATTCTATGAATTGATTGGCAAAAGCCCGATCCTGATTGAAAAGGAAATGTCCGGCTTTGTGGCCAACCGCCTTCAGGCTGCAATAATGCAGGAAAGTGTTTTTCTGGTAAAAGAAGGTGTCGTTTCCATGGAAAATCTGGACAAAATTGTATCCAGTTCGATCGGACTGCGCTGGGCCGCTGCCGGCCCGTTCAAGACATTTACACTGGGCGGTGGTCCGGGCGGGCTTCCTCACTTTATGACCCATCTGGGGCCGACACTCGAGCGAATCTGGGCAGTCCTGGGCACGGCCAAGTTTGATGAATCAACGACCGCTCTTTTAACAGAGCAGGTTAATGGATGTTACGGAAAAATTCCCTATGAAGATCTTGAAAAAGAACGGGACGCACAACAACTGGCAATTTTAAAGGCCTTTGATAAATAGTTAACTGTAACTACGGAAATACAAATAAAATAACTTAAGATGAAAAATGACCATTCTTCAAATCAGGGAATCCTCCTTGTACTTGACGTTACAACTTCCAGCATGCTTGCCTTTAATCCGGACGGTACATTTATAAAAACCGTCCTGGCGGGCTGCGGCGGAACTCCTGACGGGATAGCTATTGATGCCGCCAACCGCCAGATTTACTGGACAAATATGGGCGAACACTGGGACCAAAATGACGGCTTTATAGAAAGAATTGACTTTGACGGCTCAAACCGTACGGTAATTGTTCCGAAGGGTGCCACTTTTACGCCAAAACAGTTGCAGCTCGACCTTGACAACCGGTTAATGTACTGGTGCGACCGTGAAGGAATGAAAGTAATGAAATGCGGGATGGACGGCTCGGGGCTTACTACGCTGGTAATATCCGGGCAAGGGATCGAAGACCGGATGGATGAAAACAACCACTGTGTGGGCATTGCGGTAGATGTAAAGCGGGGGCAGGTCTACTGGAGTCAAAAAGGTGCGCCAAATGGCGGTACCGGCAGGATCCTCAGAACAGGAACGGATCTTCCTGCGGGTGCTGATCCGGCAAACCGGCCGGATCTTGAAGTAGTGATAGCCAATCTTCCGGAACCGATTGATCTGGATATATTACACGAAACGGCAGAGTTATTCTGGACCGACCGTGGGGATCCGCCAAAGGGAAATACCTTAAACTCCGCAAGTATCAAAGAAGGCGATCTGACAGAAACGAAGATCCTGACAGGTGGCTTTAATGAAGCTATCGGCCTTGCGCTGGATGTTAAGCACGACCGTGCGTTCGTGGCTGACCTGGCAGGTAATATCTACAGCAGCCATCTGGACGGCACTGATAAGCGCAAAATTTTCGGCGGATCTGAAAAGCATATGTTCACCGGTATCGCCTACCTCGCAGATGGCCTTGAATAAGGCAATGACAGTTAATCCTTCACTGAATGCAGGATAATGTTTCTGGCATTGAATTATATGGATTTTTGTGGCTCAAACGTGATTACCGGCGTTTGGGCCACTTATCGGGCCATCAAAGATACCGGCTCCATTGAATATTGGATATTTATTGCTACCAGACTGGTTATGTTGCTTTGTATTGCAATGATTTTCAACGAACACAAGAGTTTGAAAAAAGAATACCCGGATATCAATTAAACAGATTTAAAATTTTAAGCAAATACCACTTAGGTATCAGCATAAGCTAATAACGACAATAACTATGGACAATTTTATAGCCGCCAGATCACAAATGGCCATGTCGCTTATATTTCATATTATTTTTGTATGCATAGGAATGGTTATGCCGTTTTTCATGGCAGTCTCCCATTTTATCTACTTGCGAACCGGAAATCCGGTTTATAAAAATATTACCAAAGCCTGGAGCAAGGGTGTCGCGATATTTTTTGCGACGGGGGCCGTATCAGGAACGGTAATGTCATTTGAACTGGGCCTGTTATGGCCAAAGTTCATGTTACATGCCGGCCCGATATTCGGCATGCCCTTTTCCCTTGAAGGCACTGCTTTTTTTATTGAAGCGATCGCCCTCGGATTTTATCATTATGGCTGGGAACGCCTCAACCGCTGGTTCCATTGGTTCACAGGAGCGCTTGTTGGCATATGCGGCGTCGTTTCCGCCATTTTGGTTATCGCTGCTAATAGCTGGATGAATTCCCCTACCGGATTTGACTTTATTAACGGGCAATACCTACACATTGACCCAGTAAAGGCCATGTTTAACCCTGCCTGGTTTTCCCAGGCGCTGCACATGAATATCGCGGCCTTTGCCGCGACAGGGTTCGGTGTAGCAGGCATCCATGCACTGATGCTTATGAAGAAAAAAAACCAGTCTTTTCACTTACACGCCTTTAAAATTTCCGCAGCATTTGCTGTTGTAGCTGCCTTTGTACAGCCATTGAGCGGCGATATATCCGCCAAATTTGTAGGCAGAAGTCAACCTGCAAAATTAGCCGCTATGGAAGCGCATTTCAAAACGACTAAAAGAGCTGAATTAATCATTGGCGGAATCCCGGATGCAGAGAAAAAGCAGGTGAAATACGCGATAAAAATTCCGGGCCTTTTAAGTATTATGACTACGGGAAACATTAATGCCGAAGTTAAAGGGCTTGATAAATTTCCGGAGAGAGATCAACCGCCTGTTGCCATCACCCATTATGCATTTCAGGTAATGGTTGCTTTAGGGATGATGATGCTTGGGCTGGGTATCATTTATTTAACGGCCCTTTTTAAGAAAAAAAACTGGTTCTATACCAACTGGTTTCTGCGGTTATTCGTAGCCGCCACACCTGCCGGGTTTATCGCTGTGGAAGCCGGATGGATAGTTACTGAAGTCGGCAGACAGCCCTGGATCATTCATGGTATTATGCGTACCTCGGAAGCGGTAACTCCTATGCCAGGCGTCGCGTATTCATTTTTCCTTTTTACAGCGGTTTACTTTTCGCTGTCCATCGTGGTGATATACCTGCTTTACCGGCAAATTAAGATGATCCCTAAACTTTATGACCAACAACTGTTAACCCCCATCTTATGATTTACGTAGTATTAATATTTTTATGGCTATCGCTGCTCATTTATCTGATCATGGGCGGGGCTGATTTCGGAACAGGAATTCTGGAATTATTTACACCGGGCGAGAAAAAGACCCGGTTAAAACAAACATCTTACGAGGCGATCGGCCCCATCTGGGAAGCCAATCATATGTGGCTTATCATTGCGGTTGTCGTGCTGTTCGTCGGATTTCCGGAGATGTATGTCGTCGTGTCAGTTTACCTATACATACCACTTTTAATGCTTCTGATAGGGATCATCGCCCGTGGAACAGCATTTACTTTTCGTAACTATGACGCGGTAAAGGACAATATGGAAAAGATTTACAATCGCATATATGTTTGTTCCAGTTTTTTAACACCATTATTTCTGGGCATCATAGCCGGAAGTATCGTCTCCGGACGGATTGATGTACATTCAGCATCGTTTATCGATGCCTATATCATGAGCTGGCTGGGCTTATTCCCGATCGCGGTCGGTCTTTTTACGGTCGCCTTATGCGCTTTCCTGGCAGCGATCTACCTGATTGGAAAAGTGGATGGCAAATGGAATAAACAACATTTTATACTTGCAGCAAAAATAGCTAACCTGGCTATGGTCATATGCGTGGCATTTATTTTCATTTCCGCCAGGTATGAACATATCCCATTGACAGACTGGTTGTTCACCAACAGAACCGGTACTTTGAGCATATCTTTTGCAGTAGGAAGCTACGTCCTTATGTGGGTCAGTGTTTTCCGGGACGAAATTATTAAAATGAGGTTTTGCCTGTGCATTATGGTTACAGCGCTGCTAATCGCCGTTACTTATAGTCACTTTCCCGATGTCGTACTTTTGAAAAGCGGCGGGCGGTTGTCATTCCTGAAAAACAGGGCGCCAGACCAGACCATAAACCTATTGGGAGATGCATTGCTGATCGGCAGCGTCCTAATTCTGCCGTCACTCTGCTATCTGGTTCTAAGTTTTCGTAAAAAGACAGCTTAAAATCTAAACATCCAGTTCCGGCAGTTTTGCCGTTTTGTTAAACTAATCCGGAATTTTTATAAAACTTAATACCTAAAGTTAAACAACATGAAAAAAATTGTCGTTATCGGGGGCGGCTTTGGCGGGATAAGCCTTATTGAACATCTCAGCGGAAACAGTGATTTCCAGGTAACACTGGTAGATAAGAACAATTATAATTTTTTTCCACCGCTGCTTTACCAGGTTTCTACCGGGTTTTTGGAAGTGTCAAACGTAAGCTATCCGTTCCGTCGGCTAATCCGAAAGATGAAAAATGTCAATTTTCAGCTCGGTGAGTTCCAAAAAGTTATCCCTGCCCAAAATAAAGTTGTGTTGTCTGGCGGTGAACTGGACTACGATTTCCTGGTGTTTGCAACCGGAACATCTACTAACTATTTCGGGATGGCAAATGTAAAGGCCGGGGCGTTGCCTATGAAAACTATAAATGACGCATTGGAGTTACGTAATCATATCCTGACACAGTTAGAACGGGCCTCGGTGGAAAAAGATCCTGTAGAGTGTCAAAGTCTGCTTAATATCGTAGTGGCCGGCGGCGGTCCGACCGGGGTGGAAATCTCGGGGATGCTGGCGGATATGAGACGCGACATCCTAAGTAAAGATTACCCTGAACTTGCAATGTCAGGTACGGCAGTAAATATTTATCTGGTAGATGGTCTCGATGCGGTATTAAAACCCATGAGCGATAAATCTCACCAATATACACTTGATGCGCTTACCGGGTTGGGTGTTAAAGTCAAGCTTAATATGCAGGTTAAAGACTACTTGAATGATGAAGTCATTTTTGTTGATGGTGAGACTATACCGACTAAAACGCTTATTTGGGCGGCAGGTGTAACCGGTACTGCTTATGATGGTATTCCGCCGGAAAGCTACGGACGGGGAAAACGCCTGCTGACTGATCCATATAATAAAGTTAATGGGTTTGATAATATTTTCGCTATCGGCGATATAAGCTTGCAGATGCACGAAGAAAAATTTGCAAATGGTCACCCGCAGATGGCGCAGATTGCAATTCAGCAGGGAAAAAACCTCGCCGGAAATTTCCAGGCATTACTTGAAAATTTAGCTCTTGCCCCTTTTAAATATCATGACAAAGGAAGTATGGCCATCATCGGCCGCAATAAGGCAGTGGTCGATCTGCCGAATAAGATTCACTTCCAGGGATTCATAGCCTGGTTTATGTGGCTTTTTATCCATTTACTGTCTTTGGTGAAAAACCGCAACCGGTTGACGACTCTATACAATTGGGCGGTAGCGTATTTTACCCGAGATCAGTCTTTGCGCATGATCATTCGGCCTGCTACACCTCATGAACCGCCTCCAAATAAAGGGGAATTGGGTTCATAAAGACCGGAGCCCATTAAGGGCCAGATATGATTGCTTTTGATTTAACCGAACTTAACATTGTTCTCTATCATGAAATGCCTTTTAATACCAGTAGACTTCAGTATCACGACCCTGGACACCCTGCAATACGTCGCTGATTTTTCCAGCGACTTTCCCGTTGAGAAGATCATTCTCTTTAAAGCCTATCATGTTTCGCTGCTGGCTCAACTGCTTCCTTCACCGGACATGATACAATTAGGGGCGGATCAAATTTCGGAAGACAGGCAGGCTGCGCAGTCAAGGTTCTTAACACTTTCGGAAAGATTTAAGCAGAAGTTAAAACAGGATATTCTCGTCACATCAATTTTTTTAACTGACAATTTATCAGATTCATTATCCCAAATTATAGAAGAAAATGAACCCTCGCTGATCGTAATAGGTAACGATATTACCGACCACGGCACTGAAAGCATGATAAAGGAGGAACTCGTTTCGATAGCTAAACTAAGCATGGTTCCTGTCTTATTAATTCCAACCGGGAGCAGATACAAAAAGCCGGAGCGGGTATTGCTGCCTACTTCTTTCGAAAACCTGGAACGGTTAATTTCTTTTAAAAAACTTTGCCAGTCACAGTCGTGGCTAAGCGCTGAAATCCTTGCGTTAAATGTAGATGCGGCGCACAGGCATGATGAGGTTGAAGACAGTGATGAGGCAATGCTCAAAAAGTATCTGGAAGGTTTTAGATACGGTGTACATTATACATATGGATCAGATACCGCCGCAGAAATTTTGGCATTCGCTGTCGAATACCAGGTACAGGTTATCCTCGCTTTACCAGGGCGGCACAGTTTCTTCTTTAATTTAACGCACAAAAGTGTAACTAAAAAATTTGCGCTTGAGGCTCATTTTCCGGTGTTACTTTTAAAATAAACAGCAGCAACAAACTACTGCTTTGCCAGAGTCCGAAATTTATAAAAACCACGCGATGCGCAATAAAACACATTTAACAACTGGAAAATTGATGAAAAATGACAAGTACGATTCAGCGGCTCCAATTCTAAGCCGTTTTTTTAACCGCGACCTGAGCTGGCTTTCATTTAATGAACGGGTACTTGACGAGGCTGGCAACGAACATGTTCCTTTGTTTGAACGATTAAAGTTCCTGAGTATATTTTCATCTAACCTGGATGAATTTTGCCGTGTGCGTTTACCGGCACTGCGTGCAATGAAAAAGATCGGTAATGAGAAAATTAATAATAATGATCCAGGACATCCGGAATATATTTTGCGCACCACCATAAGTACCATTGACAGGCAACAAATTAAGTGTGGGAATATCTTATGTGACCGGTTAATCCCTTTGTTTAAAGATATTGGGATATCGATTTTATATAATGAAGCCTTCCCTGATAGCATTATCAATGAAACTACAGCATATTTTGTATCTCAAATATTGGCTTTTATAAAACCAGTGGAACTGCGTAAAAACAATTCTTTGTTTCTTAGCAACAACAAACTTTATTTTGTGGTTGACTTGCTGGATAAATTTGGAAAAGCACGTATTTTTCTATTGAATATTCCGTCAAGTGATTTGCCGCGTTTTTTTTCGGCAAAGTTCGGAACCACCACCTATATTGCGTTTTTGGATGATATTATCAGGTTTAATTTAGACAAGATATTTTCCGGATGCGCAATAAAAGGCTGTTACGCTATCAAACTCACACGTGATGCCGAACTCGATCTGAAGGATGAATACCGGGGCGATGTATCTAAGGAGATCGAAAAGCAATTGAAAAAGCGTGACTTCGGGTTAGCAACGCGTTTTTTATATCAAACCGGTTTGCCGGAAACAACACTGCAGCTATTGGTAAAAAAACTCCAACTGGATAATGCGAACATTACAGCCGGCGGGAATTATCATAATTTGAAAGACTTTTTTAGTTTGCCTGTTAGTTCAACAGGTGCGTTATATGATGCCTGGCCGGCTATCAATCCGGCTGCGTTCAATTACCGCGCTACTCTGTCAGATCAAATAAACGATAAAGATGTATTGATTAACACACCCTATCAAAGCTATACGCCGGTGCTGCGTTTCTTCAACGAAGCCGCGATCAACCCAAACGTAACCGAAATATACGTAACATTATACAGGGTGGCGAATGATTCAAAAATCGCTAACGCCCTGATGAGCGCTGCCGGGAATGGGAAAAAAGTACAGGTAATTATTGAACTGAAAGCAAGGTTTGATGAGGCTAACAATTTGGAATGGGCTCAATTGATGAAACAGGCGGGTGTCAGGATCATTTATAGTATCACCAGTTTAAAGGTACATGCGAAGATTGCCCTTGTTAAAACAAAGAAAGGCGATCAGATAACATGCACAGGCATGTTGGCCACCGGAAATTTCAATGAACAAACGGCCAGGTTTTATACAGACCACATCCTGTTTACTGCAAATCCTAAACTAATGCAGGAAATGGAAAAATTGTTCGAATTTTTAGCCAGGCGGGAGAAACCATCCGGTGATACTATAATAAATTTTAAGCATTTACTGGTGGCGCAATTCAACTTACAAAACAGGTTCATAAAACTCATCGATCAGGAAATCCTTAATGCAAAGCATGCTTCACCAGCAGGAATTATTCTTAAAATGAACAATCTGGAAGAGAAAGTGCTTATTAACAAGTTGTATGAGGCTTCACAAGCCGGGGTTAAGATTTCCTTAATTGTACGCGGTATTTGCTGCCTATCACCGGGCGTTGAAGGTTTAAGTGAGCATATTACGGTTAGGCGCATTGTTGACAGGTACCTGGAGCATGGCAGGGTATTTATATTTCACAATAATGGTGATCCTGCTGTTTATTTAGGTTCGGCAGATTGGATGGAGCGGAATATCCATCGTCGGATCGAGGTTTGCTTCCCGGTATACGACAAAAATATAAAGGATGAGATTCTTAACATTATCAGCTTACAGCTGGCGGATAACATCCAGGCTGTTACGCTGAATGAAAAACTTGAAAATATACCGGTTGCAAGAAATATCCCGGAGGTACAGTCGCAAAAAGAAATATATCAGATGCTTAAAAATATTTGATAAGTATTACCATTATACTTTTTACAAATGATCCTGATATGTGAATGCAAGTGGCGCTTGTATTGTGATCGGATTATTAGGCTTCTACCCTTTGAAAGATATTTTATGATCAGAATTAGCTTTAAAAGGCTCAACTTTCAGGAAACGTAAGTTAATTGTTGTTCCCGGTGCAGGTAGAACAAACACCTCGGCTCCTATCGTTTTGGCCAAACCTTTAATCAACTTTATACCCATGCAGCCGGGTTTGGATTTTTCTTCATGATCAGGCGGGAGACCAATTCCATCATCAAAAATGCTTAATGAGAGATATTTTCCCGCTTGCTGCTTAAGTGAGATTCCTATATGCCCTAAGTGCCGATCTTTAAATGCATATTTAATAGAGTTAGTAATGGCTTCGTTAACGATGAGTCCAATTGGTATAGCCTGGCCGCCTGAGAGTCCGATAACGTCCATATCGATATCGAACACAATATTCTGTTCTGTTATTACACTTTCCCGCAGATAATTGATGAGTTCTCGCAAATAGACGTCCATCGACACTTTCATCACATCTGTATTCATGTACAGCTTCTGATGTACAAGGGAGATGGCCTGGATACGGTGCTGCCCTTTCTGAATAGCGATTAAAGCTTCGTCTTCAAGATAAGCAGACTGGGATTCAAACAAGCTGCTGATCATATGCAGGTTGTTCTTTACACGGTGCTGGATTTCTCTCATCAAAAGTTCTTTTTCATGTAAAAGGCGTTCCTTATCCTGAAGCAACTCATCCTTTTGACATACTAAACTTTCAAGCGCAGCATTTTGCTCATTGATCAATTCCTGCTTCGACTCCAGTTCCCTGTTAGCTCTCTGTTTCGCCCGGTAATTGAGAAAAATAAACAGACTGACGAGGAAAATGAAGATAATCCCGGCAATCATTGCATTCTTCTGAAAAGTGATGTGCTTCAACTGGCCTGTTTGAATTTCGCTCCGGTTCTCCAGTAACTTGATATCTTTCAGCCTACCTTCCGTTGCGTACCTGACGTTTAATTCTTCAATTGCTTTGATTTTCGAAGCATTTAATAATAAATCTTTAACCCGAGAGCTATGTTCATAATGCTGCAACGCGGATTTATAATCCTTCAACGCGGTATCAATTTTAAATTCCAGCTCTTCCATAGCGTTTGCACGCTGTGGCCAAAGCGTGACCGCTTTAGCAGTCAGCGTATTCATTTTTCGCAAATAAGCTTTTGCTTGTAATGGCTTACCGATGACCGCATAAAAATGGGCCAGGTAATATAAACAGATACTTAAATTCACATAATACGACTCTGTTCCCACGTCGTATTCCTCAGAGTAATTTTCGAGTGATTTGTCATACCTGATCATGTATGTTTCTGCTTTGGCATACTGGTGCAAGCTTGCCAGGGATTCTGCAAAAGCTTCATTAGCGTCCCTTTCCTGTATGAGATTTTGGGGGGGATTTTTTTTAACAGTTTCCTGTAAGCGCTCCAAGGCTTCCTTTGGCTGATGATTTTGGTCCAGAATAATGGTTAAAATCTGCAAGGAAGTATAGTAAGCGTCAAAATCTCCGGCTATTCTGGACACGTCACGGAGCTTTTCACCCCAAAAAAATGCCTGCGGCAGCATATCTGAATGATAATAACTAAACATCAAATCCTTCGCACAATGAATTTGAAGAAAATGAGGTGTAGAGGCAGTTATATACTTTTCGCACTCCAAATTTAATAAAACAGTCTCGTCTATATCCCCTTTTACATGTGCTATATCTGCAAGTGCCGAATAAACCCGAGCCAGATCGCGATAGTGGACAGACTTGTACAACTTTAGTGCCTGTTCAAATTCACTATTGGCCAAATCGACCTTGTTATCAGCATTTATATAGCCCAAGCTTAAATAAACATCAGCCATTTTTTTAACCTGACCTGAAAGCTGGTAGTAATGAATCGCAGTTAGGTCTGCATTTACCATTGCATTGAAAGTACGGCCATCTTTGCTATAGGCATCGCTTAGCCGGCAATAAAGGTCACCAATGAAGACGTTTTCCGATCTGGCGCCTAATAAGGATTTTATTCCATTTTGAAGCGCTGCTATGGCGTCCTTAGAATTTCTGCGGTCTTTGTATTCATCTGCCCAAGCTAAGGCGGTGCTTCGCTCTTCATAAAAATCTGCCCAAGTGACCGCAATAAGAGCCTCGCATTCCGGATTCTTTATATCATCATTAATCTTTGTAGCCTGCTGAATAAGATACTTGGCCCTGTCTAGGTCTGCCGTTAATTCTTGCGGTTTTTTTATCTCATATTCGGCAATTTTAAGTAACAACAATGCCTGTTCTTTATTTTTTTTCCTCGGAATAACACTTTTCTCAAGCATTTTTACCCGTCGATTTGCCGACATATAATCTCGGTAGTCTGATGAGTAATCGTAAATATATTGATTGGTTTTTTTTATACCCGACTGATCGCCCGCTTGTTGAAAATAAAATTTCGACTTCCTTAGTACATTAATTTTTAATTTATAATTGTCGTCAGGGATATACTTCGCATATAATTGATACGCTTCACCCAATTCCTGGTAAGCATTTATTTTTTGAAGGTAAGGAATAGCTGACCCTGCATAGAACAGCGTACTATCATCGTCATCACGTTGATTGAAAACGTTAGCCTGAACCAATGCGATCAAGCCGTAATATTTATCTGACTTTAGCTGATCATTAATTTTTACTGCGAGCGCTATTTCTCTTTCAATGCTATCTTTAACTAATCTCGAAGAAGGTATCGTGTTAACCTGAATATGAGCAACCTTGAGCAATAACGATAAACGCGCTGTATCAGGCTGCATTTTTTTCTTTACCACATTTGAGTTTTTTTTTACGATAGCATATTGCGCGAATGTCGTAGCTGCTTGAGAAACCGTGACAATAAGTAAAAAGATAAATATTTTTACATTCATTTAAACCGGCCTTTCCTTTCAAATATCTTCTCTTATTTATACCTATACAGATACATTAAAGATAGTATCTAAAGACAAACATATTGGTTTTTGTAGTAAAATTTGTGATTACACCAGGTTATGTATGTTGTTTTTCCATGGAAAATTGCCCGAATGAAACATTTAATTATAAAGCGAGGCAAGAAAAGAAAATATTAAATATTTTCATGTTCGTAGGAATTTAGTTATCATCAACCATGCTTATTTGCAAAGTTTATAAGGGAAAGATAATACTTTAGTACACCATCGAAGATTCTCCTTTGGAATCTATGGTAGCATCGTATTTGGATGGATTACGTTGTTGTCAAATCCGGTTTTAAGGATGAACTTATAATGTCTGAAATAGATAAAGTGGAATGTCAACGCGACGAGAGATGAACCCTTTGACATAAGGTAAGCAATAATAATGTCGAGATGCAACAGACCGGTGATCTTTATTAACTTACCCCGGTATTAACAGAAGGATATTCCTTCTGATCAGGATCGAAATTAAATAATTCAATTTTTTCAAAACGCAAATCGATCGTGGTACCAGGTGCTGATTGAATGGTAACTTCCCCTCCGATGGTTTTGGCAAGGCCTTTGATCAGCTTCATACCCATGGAACTTGCTTTGGTATTTTCTTCATGGTCAGGCGGGAGGCCGACCCCATCGTCGAAGATACTTAACGAGATGTAATTGTCGGTTTCTTGCTTCAATGAGATCCCGATATGTCCCAGGTGCCGGTCACCGAAAGCATATTTAATCGCATTGGTGACGGCTTCATTAACGATAAGCCCCAATGGCATCGCCTGTCCGCCTGACAGGCTGATGGGGTCCAGGTCAACATCAAACACGATGTTTTGGTCCGTCACTACGCTCTCCCGCAGGTACGTAATCAGTTCCCGCAAATAAACATCCATGGCTACTTCCATTACG